>Ga0181527_1000307_pt1 | contig 57538 bp, 60 predicted proteins | sample PEATcosm2014_Bin_30_FD_119762 | JGI IMG/M metagenome (GOLD analysis project Ga0181527, IMG submission 119762) | Peatland microbial communities from MTU Mesocosm Facility, Houghton, MI, USA - PEATcosm2014_Bin06_60_metaG | ecosystem: Environmental > Terrestrial > Soil > Wetlands > Peat | place...
AAGCCCACCGCTGGAAGCCACCGAATTCATTCGGTGGAGGATGTCACCTCCCCTCGATCTCACCGGCAGGCCCCACCATGTTGCGGTTGGCTCCAAAGCGTCTCTGTCGCACATGGTAATTGCCATTGTTCGCGACGGTCCTCCTGCACGCCGTCCAGTACGTCTCTTGCAGTAGCTGTATCCTTCGGCGTTGAAGAGTCCCGTTGAATAATATGCCAACTTGATGTCGGTCAAGAGTGGTGGATTTCCTTGGATTCTTTCTCCCGTTGTCAACAATCAAGCATTCGGGATTCCGCGCTTACAATGGCTACGGTAACCCATATCTGAGCTACCGCGGCACCGAGCTCCGGCAGCTTCGGTTCTCGCTCAAGCCTTTCGAAGCCTAGCCCGCTTCAATCCAGCGAAGGCCCGTCTAGTCCTCTCTCCACTTGAAGAGCCGCACCGCGAGCCCGAAGATGATGACCGCGATTATGAGTATGACGCCGAGGTCGATCAGGGCCGCCCCGTAGTTCCCGTAGATCATGACGTTCGTCAGCCCCTCTATGACGTAGTACAGCGGGAGCACGTGGGCGATAGTCTGCAGGTACGCCGGCATCGAGTCGACCGGGAAGAAGGTCCCGGACAGGAACATCATCGGGAAGGTGATCAGGTTGCCGACGACCGCCGCCGACTCGGGGGTATTGGAGGACGTCCCAACGAGCATACCCAGAGACACGAAGAGCAGGGGCCCCAACACTAGGAACGGCAGGACGCCCAGCGAGAGAGTGATGTGGGCCCCGAAGAGAAGGACCCCGGTGGCGACCATGAGGCAGAACGAGATAAGGGTCATGACGATGTACCAGAGTATCTTCGAGACCAGCCACTCCGTCTTCGTCAGCGGCGTCAGTGACAGGGCCTTGAAGACCTTGTCACGCTTGTAGGTGGAGCTGATGTTGACCAGTGCGAACATCGGGCTCATCAGCACCGCGAACCCGATCAGCCCCGGGATCAGGAAGTCGATGTACTTGTAGGAGGAGGACGCGACTGTCGCCGATTTGATCCCCACGACGGGAGCGCCCCCGTACAGGTTGAACGAATTCACGACCGAGGCCGTTATCTCCTTCACGATGGCGCTCGTGGTCGACGCCGGGTTGCCGTAGACCGTCACGTTGACGGGCTTGTGCTGGATGTAGTCGGCCGTGAAGTTGGCCGGGATGATGATGCCGTCAGAGGAGGATTGCGAGAGCAGGTATTGGGAGAAGTTGTCGCTAACCGGGACCGGGACGAGCGTTATCGCAGTCGTGCTGTTCATTGCGCTGATGAACATGGAGCTGGCGCAGATCGAATTTCCCGGGACCTCCCCGGTACAGCTCAGGCTCGTGTCCCGGTTCTGGACGTACACGGTCGAAGCGCCGCCGCCGCCCGAGAAGATGGCGCCGAATAGCAGAATCAGTATGACCGGGAAGACGAGGGTGAAGAAGGCGCCCACCCTGCTGCGGATGTAGCCCTTTCCGAAGACCGAAAGGTCGGCGAGCGTCCTCCTGATGCTGAACATCGGCGCTCAGCTCCCCTCCGCAGCGGTGCCTTCGACCACCGGCTCGCCCACCATCTTGATGAATATGTCCTCCAGGCTGTCCCTCTTGGTCGTCAGCTCGGACCAGGCCAGCCCAGACTCCGCGATGGCGCCGAGCGCCATCAGCGCGTCGTTCTTCTGCTCCAGGATGACGTCGACCTTCCCTGAGGAGTACTCCACCCTGAGCCTGGTGTTCTCCCTGAGGTATCCGGCCAGCTCCTCGCCGGCGCGCACCGTCAGCCTCTCCCCGGAGCCGTGCTTCGAGACTATCTCGTCCACGGTGCCGTGGGCGATGATCTTGCCGTGGTGCATTATCGCCACGCGGTCGGCGAGCTCCTCGGCCTCCTCGAGATAGTGGGTCGTCAGCAGCACTCCCCTCCCCTGCCTCTGGAGGTTCCGGATCACCTCCCAGACCGCCCTCCTCGCCTGGGGGTCCAGGCCGGTCGTCGGCTCGTCCAGGAAGACCAGCTCGGGGTCGTTCACGAGCGACAGCGCCATCCCCATCTTCTGCTTCTGGCCGCCGGAGAGGCGCATGTAGTAGATGTTGGCGGCGTCCTCGAGTATGACCTCCTTCAGGATCTGGTCCACGTCCACCTTCTTCCCGAAGAGGGCGGAATAGTACTTGATGGCCTCCCTGGGCGTCGGATAGTCCAGGAACTTGAAGCCCTGAGGGATTACCCCGATCCTCTTGTGCAGGTCGTACCCCTTCGACCAGGGGTCGAGGCCCAGCACGCTCACGCGGCCGCCGTCCTTGTTCCTCAGCCCCTCGAGTATCTCGATGGTGGTCGTCTTGCCAGCCCCGTTCGGCCCCAGGAGCGAGAAGACTTCCCCGTGCTCGACCGTGAACGAGATGCCGTCCACCGCGTGAAGACTCCCATACTTCTTCTCGAGCGAATCGACCACCACTACGCTGCCGGTCGCCAATCTCCTTCCCTGGTCCTCTCTAGGATGGGCCGCAAGCGACTAGGAAATAACCTCGACGGTGTTGGAAACCAGCGGCAGGACGCGAGCGTGAAGAGCCTAGGGCTGTGGGGAGCCAAGCCCGCTTGGCCAAGAGCCCCCGGCACCGTTGCCGTGACACTCGTCACCAGCATAGTAGTTCACCGTCCCCTCTGTGCCTGAGCCCGCGAAGACGTCGTAGCCATGGTCGCCGTTGCTGTTCGCGGTGTTCCCAGTGAGAGTGTTGTTGTTGGAGTCTGAAAGATAGATGCCATCGATTCTGTTGCTGTCCGCCGTGTTCATGATGAGGGTGTTGTCGTCGGAATAGTTCTGTAGGAAGAAGCCGCTCTGTTTGTTGTTGTTCGCAGTGTTCTTGGTGAGGGTGGAACCGCTGAGAGCGTTGACGCCGGAAGAGCTGGAGAGCTCGAAGCCATTGGCGGTGTTGTTGCTCGCCGTATTCCCGCTGAGGGTGCTGTTGAAGAAGTCGGTGAGGTTGAGGCCATCGCCGCCGTTGTTGCTCGCCGTGTTCCCGCCAAGGGTGTCGTTGCCAACCCCTTCAAGGAAGAAGCCGCGGGTGTCGTCGTTCGCTCTGTCTCCGACGAGCGTGCTGTTGAAGGTGCTGAGAAGGTAGAAGCCAGACCCGAACTTCGTGACGCCGCAGTTCCTGACCGTGACTCCCGCCAATCCTGTAAGATTGATCCCTATGCTCGTGCCGTTCTTGCCTGTGCCGCTTATGCTGTGCCCGGCGCAGTCGAGGACAACGTGACTGGCGCCTATGGTGAGCCCGTTCCCAGAGCAGGGACCGACGTTCGCGTTCAGAGTCGTGTCAGTCGTGATCGTAGCGCCGCATCCGACGGGAGCGGGCGGAGACGGGACAAAGACGATCGCGAGGACTAGCGCCACCACAACGACGAAGACGATGGCCGGAGCCATCAACCTTGAGGGCACCACCCCATCCAGAATGGTCTGGGCGCCGATTAACTGTTGTTACCGGACGAGGTCATGCCAGTGCCGGCTTGAACGGGTCCTCTGACGGCCTATCCGCTGTCGTTCAATCTGAGCGTAGGACAGGAAGCCGTTGACTCGACCCGCACACGGGACGTGATCGATGAATTGTACGGATAGTAGTCTCCATGGACGAGCAAGGCTCCCTGACCGAGGTAGCAGAAGGTGACCGAGCCCATTCCGACAGTAGCTGCGTTCGTCTGAATCGTTACCACCGGAGCAAAGACCAAGAATCCTACTGCTACCGCTAGAATGCAGAAGAGTATCGAGAACCTCTTGACATTCCTCAGGAAGTGCCTCTCGTCGACGCCGTTTGAGCAGCCTGAACAATCCCCACACAGGCATGGGTACGCGCCACAGCATTCACAGCGCAGGGGAATCTCTTGGAATATCATTTCGACCTCAACCTCTCCCTTGGCCCCATCCAGTCAAGTAATCTCGACCTGCATATATACGGTTGACGCGTCCTGGTGACCGTGCCGAGCAGAGGCAGGGTGCCCTTTTCCGGCTTCGCTCAACCATCTCGGTCAGACGACCCTGCATCAGGAGGTCGGGGATGGTGTGCTAGAGCCCAGTCCCCTAATCCATTGGCGAGAAGGAATCTGAGGACGAAGGGATGCTCGTTGACTGTGGAGTTCTCCGCGACAGCATAGAGGCCACCCACTCCCCTCCAAGTCTGGGCGATGGAGCCTAATCGCTGACGCTGAACTCGCAGGAGGTTTGGATCGCGCCGAAGGCTACTGAAGTGCTGTTAGAACTCGCAAAAGTTCCGTTGGGCAACAGGATGCTCACCGTGAGCGTCTCAGACGAGCCGTCCAGCTTCTGGGCCTCCGCTACTATTATCCACACAGAAGTCCCAGTCGGGCTAATCAGAGTCGCAGTTCTTGTCCCAGTCCCGTTCCAACTCACGTAGGTTGTCCCCTCAAGATAGAAGCCTGACCAGCTCCCTGCATAGGCGACCTGCACCGTGACCAGATCCCGAGAGGAGGGGGGTTGCTGCGTCTCTATGAGAGCCCCCGCGACCACGACAAGGATGATGGTGGCTATGATGGCCACCAGGACCATCCTGCTGAGGGACCGCTTCCTTGGAGTCCGCCGAGGCGCATGAGAAGGGGGAGCGGGAGTCGTCGGGCGGGTCCGTGGGTTGGAACCGCGTGTGGGCCAAAGGGTGGCTTCGAGCGGGACTTCCTTGTCACAACCAGGGCGGAGAGCCAAGCCTTGTGAGGTGAGCGTGGGTGTGGTGGTCTATTAAGCCTGAATGCAGATTGGTCCGGGCTGGGCGGCCGGATTTGAACAAATAGGAAAGTATGGTACTAAACTGTCAAGATTGCGTCTGTTCGGTCGTCTCTCCGTCAGCTGAGCGGATGCGATGAAGTCAGGAATGAAAGAGCGACGAGCACTAGTCCCGCCGCCGCGATCGTGATCGGCGTCGTCTTCTTCATCGTCGGGCTGGCCCTGTTCCACAAGATCCTGTCGCTCGTCACGGCTGTCGCTGGTGGGTTCCTGCTCTACGACGCCCTGAGGCTCTACAGCCTCAACCCTGTAGTCTCCATCGCCCTGGCGGCCATCCTCACTCTGGAAGGAATCTTCGTCCAGTACAGGCCGAGCAAGAAGCCACGGCAGCCAGAGTTCACGAACGTCACTTCGATCTGACCGCTCCCGACTGCATCAGCGTCCGCTCCCTGCCTGGATTCAGTCGTGGTACTTCTTCTCGCCAGCCCGGATGGCCACAGTCAGCCAGTTCTCCCTAGGCGGGAGCGGGCAGGCGTAGGCGTCGCTGTACGCGCAGTAGGGGTTGTACGCGTAGTTGAAGTCGACGGCGTACCTGTCGTCGTGCTCGACTTCGAGGTCCAGGTACCGCGCCGCGCCGTAGCTCTCCACTCCCGACGTGGCGTCCCTGAACGGCACGAAGATGCTGGAGTCCTCCCTCTCCGCCGACTGGTAGGCCCCGAGCCGCACCGCCCTCCCTTCGACCGAGAGCTCGAAGTGGCCGATGCTGTTGAAGAGCTGGCGCGTCCCCTTGCTGGTCGTCATGATAACGCTCCCCGGCACGGGATCCCGGCGGAGCTCGGTCTCGAACCTGAACTCCGGGTCGGGGTCGAAGTACTTCAGGCCGGCGAACTCCCCCGGACCGACCGGCGAGTCGCGGTCGCTCCTGAAGAGAAGGTCCTTCCGCTCCCTGAACCTCAGCAGGGCCCGCCTCCAGGTCTCGACGTCCTCGGGCTTCATCGTGCATCACCGAACCGAGCTAGGGCCGACGGCCCGCCGTCAGACTCCGATGGCGTCCGCCCGCAGCCTCCTGGTCCACTCCACGAGCGCCAGGAGCAGGTCCCGCAGCCTGTCCCTGACCCTCTCGTCCGTGAGCTTGGAAGCGAGGTCGAACTTCTCGTGGGCCGCGGCCACGAGCAGCTGAGGCTGGTTTAGGGGGTGCATGTTCAGGTCCACCATGATCTGCCTCAGGACGAGCTGCGCCCTCACCCCGCCCCTGGGCCCGGTGGACGCGCTCATGATCGCCGCCGGCTTCCCGTCCCAGGAGTTGTCGGTCTCGGGCCGGTCCCCCCACTCGATCGCGTTCTTCAGCAGCGCCGGCACCGAGTAGTTGTGCTCCGGCGTCGAGAAGAGGACTGCGTCCGCCTTCCTGATCTCCTCCTTGAACTCGCTGACTATCCTGGGCGGCTCCGCCTCGAGGTCCTGGTTGTAGAGCGGCAGGCCGGAGACGTCGAAGGTCTCCAACACCACGCCGGGCGGCACCAGCATCTTCGCCGCTTCGAGGAGGGCGGTGTTGTAGGAGTTCCTCCGCGCGCTCCCCGAGATCCCCAAGATCCTCATGGTCCTTCCCCTCGATTCGGGCCTCCTCTCCAGCGTCTCGACTGCCATCCCTGATCCCTGCAGCAGAGGGAAGAAACCCTCTCGATATCAACCTACTTGCGCGACCCCTCGCCGCGCCGCTTCCAGGACGCTCGGTCACTCCAGGGCCCTGAATATCAGGAGCATCATGGCCCCGGCCGCCAGGCCGCACCCGACCGCCGCCCCCTCGACCCCTCCGGTGCCCGAAGCCGTGAGCAGGAACCCGTAGATGCCCCCGAACATGGCGCCCAGGGCCCCCAGAGTCCCGGCCAGGAAGGCGGCGTTGATTCCCAGGGTGTTGTCGACTATGACGGTGGCCGACGTCCCGAGGGACCTGGCTATGGTCTCCCTGGTGATCCTGTCCACATCGCGCACGACCCTGTTCGAGGCCGTGCGGGGGAAGTACTTCGCGAGGTCGTTCACCCCGGGCAGGAGTTCGGTCCTGACGCTCACCTCGCACTCCTCCTCGGGGCCCTCTCCCCAGTCCCTGACCTGGAGGATGCTGAACTCGGCCCCGAAGTGGACGTTCTCGAGGAAGACCCTGCCCTGCAGCGTTCCCTTGCCGTCGACCCTGGCGTCGGCCTTCAGGTCGAGCTTCAGCAGGTCCTTCAAGGCGTCCCTCAGCTCGGTCATCATCCGCCTGTGCCTCTCAGGCACGTTTCCCCAGACTAGCACCCCTCGACCCTCGCTCGGTCGCGAATCCCCACTGGACTTGAGTGTTTCCCCGATGCAAGCCCTTATCATTCCACGGGCGCGGGCAGGCACCATGACCTCCATGAGCGAGGACGCCCAGAGGCTCTTCTTCGTCGTCCAGAAGCACAAGGCGACGACCCTGCACTACGACTTTCGGCTCGAGATCGGAGGGGTGATGCCGTCCTGGTCCATCCCCAGGGGCCCCTCGCTCGAGAGCGGCGTGAGGCGCCTCGCAATGCCGACCTCCAACCACACCCTGGAGTACCGCCACTTCGAAGGGTTCATCCCCGGCGGGAGGTACGGGGCCGGGCCAGTCATGATCTGGGACGAGGGGACCTACGGCCCCGAAGTCGAGGAGAGCAAGGGGGCGAAGAGGGAGGTCGCGACGAGAGAGGAGGCCGAGGAGGTGGCGAAGGCGGGCATGAAGGAGGGGAACCTGAAGTTCCGCCTCTACGGGAAGAAGCTGCGGGGCTCCTTCGCGCTCATCAGGACGGCGGGCTTCCGGGGCAAGGAGTCCTGGCTGCTGATCAAGCACGCCGACGAGTACTCAAAGCAGGGCTACGACGCCAAGGACTACGACTTCTCCGCCGTCAGCGGCCGGACCCTCACGCAGATAGCCGGCCAGACCGAGATCGGCCGTCCTCAGACCGAGCAGAAGACGGCGGGAGACCCTCGGTCTCGGCGGACGGGAAAGAGAAGAGACTGAGCGGCTTCGCTGCCCGAACCTATCGCAGGCCGCTCTCCACGTGGTCGTGGATGACCTGCCGGAGTGCTTCCAGCGGCAGAGCCCCGTTGCAGAGCAGCGCGTCGTGGAACTTCCGCACGTCGAAGCGCCCGCCCAGCCTCGCCGTCGCGTCCTGGCGGAGCCTCGTCATCTCCAGCTGCCCGGTCTTGTAGGCGAGGGCCTGGCCCGGCCAGGCGATGTACCTGTCAACCTCGTTCACGATGTTGTTCTTCGCCAGCGCCGAGTTCTCGAGCATGAAGTCGATCGCCTGCGACCTCGTCCAGCCCATCGCGTGCATGCCTGTGTCCACGACCAGACGGCAGGCCCTCCAGGAATCGAACGAGAGGACGCCGATCCGGTCGAGGTCCGAGGAGTAGAGCCCCATCTCGTCGGAGAGCCGCTCAGAGTACAGCCCCCACCCCTCCACGAAGGCGGTCACGCCGCTGTGCTTCCTGAACTCGGGGATCCCTTCGAGCTCCTGGGCGATGGCGAGTTGGAGGTGGTGGCCCGGAATCGACTCGTGGTACGCGAGGGCTTCGGCCTCGTAGCGCGGCCTGGTCTCGGGGGCCGAGGTGTTGATGTAGTACCGCCCGGGCCTCGAACCGTCGGCCGCGGGCTGCCGGTAGTACGCAATCGTAGAGTGCTTCTCCTCGTGCTCCTCCATCCGGACGACCTCGCAGTCGGCCTTCGGCAGGCGGCCGAACCACTTCGGAATCGCGGCCTTGGCCTTCGAGAGCGCAGCTTCCGCCTTGGCCGCCACCTCGTCCCTGCTGGAGAAGTAGAGCGCCGGGTCCGTCCGGAGCCGTTGCAGGACCTGCATCCTGTCGCGCGTGCCGAAGACCTTCTCGCCGAGCTCCACCATCTCCCCGTTGATCCTCGCCACCTCCTTCAGGCCCGTCTGGTGCAGCTCGTCGGTGGTGAGGTCGAGCGAGGTGTGGACGCGGATCAGCCGGGAATAGGCCTCGAGGCCGCCGGGGACGTGGAGCATCCCCGGTCTGTCCTGGGGACGAGCCCGGGGCATTATCTCAGAGTTCAGAAACTCCAGGTAACGGGCGAACGCGGGGCGGATCGATTTCTGCGCGGCGGCCGTCACCCCGCTCTTGAACCTGATGTGGTCGGCTGTCGACCAGTCCTCGCGCGCGACCGCGGCCGGGCGCACGAACGCCCACTCCTCGTTGTGCTTTGCGAGGAGGTCCTCGGTCTCCTCGATGACCTTCTGCACCAGGGCCCCGACCGCGACCTTCCCTTCCCCCGACCCGCGTCTGAGGTTCGCCATGTGGTCGTCGAGGAACTGACCCATGGAACGCCAGCGGTCGACCATGGCCAGGCCCTCCTCGACGCTGCGCACGGGCTGGAACGACTCGATGTTCAGGAACTGGACCTGAGGCCCGTCGAGCGGGTCGACCGTCCAATCGTCAAGGCCACAGGAGAGGTAGTCGAGCTGGGCCCTCGCGTCGACCAGAAGGGCGGTCAGCGTCAGCCTGTCCGCATCGGAAAGGGCATCTGCGCTGATGCTCCTGCAGCGCTGAAGCATGGACTCGTACTGTTTCTGGACCTCGAGGCGGCCCTCCGGGGTGATGTCCCGGAGCATGTCGTCGTAGCGCCGGTCCCCGATTGACGTAGCAAGAATCGGTTCCTCTGCCAGCCGCGCCTCCCAGTACTCCTTCGCCAGGGTCGACAGGGATTCGCCGGGTTCCGTTTGCGAACTCATTTCATCTAACCCCACACAAGAGACCACCGACTCGTCCCGTCGATTATTATGCGTTGGCGTCGCGCGATTGTCCGCTCGCCGAAGCCGCGACGAATCGACCGTCACGGGGGGCATCAGATTAATAACCGGCAGGCACGACGAGCGACCCGATATGGGCAAGAAAGGACGAGCGATCGTCAAGGCTAATCTGAAAGAGGTCATCAAGGACCTCACCACGGCGTACTCGGACGAGTGGCTGGCGCACTACCAGTACTGGCTCACGGCAAAATGGATCAGAGGCATGGACGCGGACACCCTGAGACCCGTGCTCGAAGAGCAATCGATGGACGAGCTCGGGCACGCAAAGAAGCTGGCCGGGAGGATCATCCAGCTCGGCGGGACGCCCGTCATGCATCCGTCCCAGCTGATCGAGAAGTGCGGCTGCGGGTACAAGGAGCCGCCGAAGGACCGAGCAAACCTCAAGCGGGTCATTCAGGACGTGCTCGCCGCCGAAGCCTGCGCCATCGAGTTCTACGCCAAGATGGCGGAGAAGTACAGGGCTACGGACGTGGTGACGCACGAGCTGTTCGAAGACCTTCTCATGGACGAGGTCGACGACGAAGACCAGTGGGAGAAGTTCCTCGAAGGAATCTAGCATCAGCACATCGCAGGCCAGCGGTCAACGGAAGACCATCGTGACGGATCATCAGACTTCCGGCCAAAATCGATAGTCCGAGCTTAAGATAAGCACATCTCCACCGGGTGCTGTGGGAGAACAGCGGTCGCTCTTCCGGCACCCCGACTTCATGAAGCTCTGGGTCGGACAGTCGATTTCGTCCTTCGGCTCCCAGTTCTCCCCCTTCGCGATTCAGGTGACCGCGGTGTACATCCTGGGGGCGACGAGCTTCCAGCTGGGCGTCCTTTCCTTCCTGAACACCATCCCCTTTCTGACCATGGGGCTCTTGGTCGGGGTCTACGTCGACCGGCACAGGCGGAGGAGAATAATGATCTTCGCCGACCTCGGGCGGGCCCTCGTGATCTTCCTGATTCCGCTCTCCGCCGTCGTCTATGTCGTGACAATGAACCTTCTCTACCTGGTGACCTTGGTCGCGGGGGTCCTGACGGTCTTCTTCGAGATTACCTACCAGTCATATCTCCCGAGCTTGGTCGACAGGAGTCAGATCGTCGACGCCAACAGCAAGCTGCAGGCCACCGCTTCGACTGCATCGACCCTGGGGCCGAGCATCGCCGGCGGCATCACCTACCTCGTTACCGCCCCGATGGCCTGTCTCGGCGACACCTTCGGCTACATCTGCTCGGTGGTCTCTCTTTCCCTCATCAAGAAGCCTGAGCCCATCGACACTTCCCGAGCCCACGCGTCTGTCCTCAAAGACATCAGGGAGGGACTGCACGTCGTCTTGCGGGACCCCAGGCTCCGGTCCATAGCGGCCTGCACCGCGACTGCCAACCTGGCCTCGAGCGCCTGGGGCGCCATCCTCTACAAATACTTCGACAACCTGGGAATGGTGCCATGGCAGATAGGTCTGGTCTTCACCGTCGGGGGCACCGGCGCCATACTGGGTGCCTTGACTGCCATGAGGGTGACGAAGCGCCTGGGAGTCGGGGGAATCCTCGTAGTGGGGATGGCCCTCAGCGGAGCCACCATCTCTCTCTACTTCGCCACCCCGGACACGGTCTTCTACTTGGTCCCGGTTTCGTACTTCGTCATGAACCTCGGCGTTCTCTGGTACAACATACCGCAGGTCAGCTACAGGCAGTCCCTCGTCCCTGCCGAGATTCAGGGCCGCATGAACGCCACGATGAGGACCATAGTGTGGGGCACCATCCCTCTCGGCGGTCTCCTCGGCGGGATCATGGGGGAGGTCCTGGGAGTCCACGACACCATCGGCCTGATGACGGCCCTTGGGGCGTTGGCCTTCCTCTTTGTCCTCCTGTCACCCATGAGGCAGATCAAGGAGTTTCCGACCTCCTCCGAGACAGTCGGGTGACCACGGTTGGACGCTCCCCCTGTCAGGTTAACCACGCTTTACTGATATGCCTCTCTAGGTAAAGGAATATATACCAACCTGACCAAGGGGGTAAAGGCGTATTTACTTGGTCGAAGACCTCGACGAAGTCAAGGCAGAACTGAGGGACGAGATCAGGTCGCTCAGGGACGACATCAGGCGTGATGTCCTGAGCGCCATGCGGGGGGCCGGCGGCGAGTCCATCAGGGTCGAGCTCGGACGGAACGACGTCGAGCAGACAGAGCCGTCGTCGGTGGTAGCCAAGGACCTGGTCAAGCTCATCCGCGAGAACGTGAGGTCCAGCCTGGTGGAGCGGGGCGAACGGGCGGTCGACGACCTGGTCGGAGGGATGCCCGAGGACAGCGCGGCCGACCTCCTGAAGTCCCTCGCCAACACCGAGAGGCTCAAGATCGTCAAGCTCCTCTACCTGTCTGACAAGACCTTCTCCGACCTGAAAAACGCGACCGCGCTCGAAGGGGCCTCGGTCTCGCACCACCTGAAGAGCCTGCTCGGGATGGGACTGGTCTCGCACGGCGACGAAGGGGGATACCAGCTCACGAAGCGGGGCAGGCTTCTCGTCAGGACGCTCGCCCTGATGAACGAAGCATTGGGAGGCGAGAAGGTTGATTGAGATAGGGCACGAACGACGCTCCGCGTTCTTCACTCGTAGGGCGGCGTCCGCCTTCGGCACGATGGCCGCGCTGCTCCTGCTGGTCTGGCTGGCAAGAACAATCCTCTCCATCTCCCTGTACTCGACCGAACTTCTGGTGGCGAGCTTCGGCCTGATTCTTCTGGGCCGGGCCTTTAGGACTAGGACGCGCTCCGGCGCGGGACGCGCCATCTCGAGCTTCCTGGGCAACATCGCGATAGGTTGCATCATACTCGTCATCGCGATATGGTTCCTGGGCTGGGTCGCTTCCCTCCAAGGAAGCCCTCTACAGTCGGGGTTCATCAACGCGATTCCCGATCTCGTCATCGCCGCGATCTCGACAGGACTGCTCGCCTACGCCGCCCGCGAGCTGACCCCCCACAGAGAGAGTCCCTTCGCGAACGGGCCTCCCATCTTGGTCCACGCAGACTCCGGCGTCACGGCAGGGAAGACGACCCTTTCTGCCAAGACGGACACGATAGCACTCCCTCTAACCAGGTCGGGTAAGACGGTGGGTTGCGTCCTCTACGGCGATGTCAAGGCCTCCTTCGAGACGCCCATGGGGCCAGTGACAGCGTCATACACGAGACCGGTAACGACGTTCGGGATACCCTTCAGGGGCGAAAAGGCGGGAAGGGACGACGTGTCGAGGCTCACCGGGAAGGACGTGAACCAACTCATCCAGGATGCCCAGATCGACCCCAAGATGACGAGGCTTGACGGCTCCGGCCACAGCGTGGACCTCCCCTTTGTGCACGTGCGGGAGGACTCGTTCGGGGAGTCGGTCGATGTCGGGCCGATAAGCGTCAGGGAAGGTCCAGAAGGCGAGTCGGTCCGAATCGGGCCCTGGGAATACAATTCAAAAGAAGGCGCTGACCGCCACGCCTCCTGGCTGGCGCGAGGCGCTCAGGACTCGTCGTACCTCAGCGTGTCGGGCGAAGAGGCCTCGGCCAAGTGGAACGGGAGTTCGCTGTGGATGAAGAGGGATTCGATGAAGCTGATGGTAGGGGCGGACGGATTCCACTACTCGCCCACGGAGGTCAGGACGTTCTCGCCCCTGCACACGCTGTACGTGGCGAACCAGAAGATGTCCCTCAACACGAGGAAGTTCACGCTGAACGTCACCGCCGATCGAGTCGTACTCAGAGCCGACAGCGGCTCGAAGAGCACCGACTCCCCCGCCCTCGCCCAGGACCTCAGGAACCTCTTCACCGAGGAGGCGAAGAAGCACATCCAGGACGTCATGAAGGGCGTGCCGATCGACCTCGACGAGATGCTTTCAAGCACCGAGGGAGTCCTCAAGAAGTATGACTGAAGCCGATGTCTCCGGCCCGACGAAGGCCGATGGCAACGGGACAGAGGCCCGCGATGGGGTCGACCTGAACGCAGCGAGGGACCAGCTGCTCACACCCCTCGAAGAGAAGCGCCGGCAAGACGACGCTCGTCCGGATTTTCACCACGAGGCCGATGCTGACCTCGGTCTCGGCGCGCGTGCTAGGACCGACCTTCAGGCGAAAGTCGTCGACGTTTCGAAGCTGGGGAAGGTCTACCCGGGAGGGACCGAGGCTCTGCGTGACGTCTCCTTCAGCATAGAACGCGGCCATGTCTTCTGCCTCCTGGGCCGGAACGGAGCGGGGAAGACGACCCTGTTGCGGATACTCGCGACCCAGCTGCAGCCCAGCACGGGCCGAGCGACCGTGTTCGGCCTTGACGTCCCGCGCGAAGCAGAGAAGGTAAGGACGAGGATAGCCGTCCTCCCGCAGGAGGCCCGCCCGCAGATGATGCTCTCCGCCTTCGATCACGTCCGGATGATGTGCCTCATCCGCGGCATGCCTCGGGCAGAGGCTACGCGACGAGCGAACCAGATCCTGGAGCGGTTCGACCTCTGGGAGCACCGTAACAAAGTATGCGCCGACCTCTCAGGCGGCATGAGACAGCGGGTCCTCCTGTGCATGGCCCTCATAGCCGACCCCGAGCTCCTCTTCCTCGACGAGCCTACAATCGGGCTCGACCCGCTCGGGCGGCGCCAGGTGTGGGCTGCCATCCGACGACTGACCAAGGCCGGCACCACCGTTCTCCTAACGACACACTACATGGACGAAGCCGAACACCTCGCCGACAACCTGGCGATCATCGAGAAAGGCAGGGTCGCCTTCCTCGGAACCGTAGGCGAAGCGAAGGATGTCGCCGGCGTCGGGATGCGGATGATCGTCGAACCCCTGGTCAATGGAGGCCGGCGCGAGGTCTTGCATCCTTCATCGAACGAGGAGATACTGAAGATCGTCGAACGGAGCGTACGGGAAGGTCTCAAAGTCACGTTCCAGCCGCCGAGCCTCGAGGAGGCGTTCATCAACATCGTTGGAGGTTCGATTGACGATGAAGCTCAATGAAGTTCTGTACATCGGGCTCTGGGATTCTCTCCCGTTTCTCCGAGACCCAACGCTCTTCGTGATTCTCTCCGGAATTGCGTTCTTCCCGGTGCTCTTCCTCGCCCTCTTCACGGGCAGCGCCGCGCTCCCTGCCCTCGTCGGCGCCGCCGTAATGTCCCTGGCTTTCCTCGGTCTCAACGTCGCACAGTCAGTATACTACAACAAACACTGGTTCAGGTTTCAGGACATCCTGGTGGCGTCGCCCGTCTCCGCGCTTTCCTATGCACTTGGCCTCTCCCTCAGCTCCTTGATCGGGTCAGCTCCTGCGCTCGTGCTCTCCTTCTCAATCCTCATCTACTACGTACCGATCGCGCCGCTAAACTTCCTGGCCGTGGTTGCCATTGCCGCACTGATGTGGCTCGGGCTGGTATTCATCGGGTATACGATCGGGCTGTCTGTGAAGAACACTCGCAAGGCGAACTCTCTCCCACAGATCTTGGGTTTTCTCCTCGGATTCCTCCCACCGGTGTACTACCCGCTGAGTCTCCTTCCCGCATCCTTACGCCCCATCGCGATGCTGGTGCCAACCACGGAAGCCGCCCAACTGGCAAAGAACTACTTCGGTCTCCTCCCAACTTCACTCTCACAGTCTGACATCATCGTGAGCTGGGCCTACCTCCTGGCCTTCGTCGCCCTGATGGCCTTCATAACCGCCAGGAAGGCACACTGGGTCGATCCCTGATGCCACCGAGGCGCTACGCAAAGTCGGCTGACGGCTAGCTCTCGTTCAGGATTTCATTGAGGCTTCGAATCGTGACGCAGTCTGTTCCCGGATACTTCATGCTTCTATCAATGAGGATGGGTTTGATTCCCACTCCTCTCGCACCCACGATGTCCTGCTCGAGGCTATCTCCGATGTGGACGCACTCTTGAGGGGCTCTGCCCGCCCTGCGCAGAGCCAACTCAAAGGGAGCGGGGTCGGGCTTCTCCGCGCCCGCCTCTTGAGAGTATGTGACGGTGTCGAAATACCCGACGAGACCGAGGCTCTTCATTCTGTCGAGCATCTCGTCCGTGTTGTTTGATATGATTCCGAGAGAGTACCCTCTCTGCTTCAGCTCGGAGAGAACAGGGTGCGTCTCCGGGAACACGCGAAACAACCTCCCGGCGTCCAGAAAGGCAGAGCCGACCGCTCTCGACAGGCTCCCGTCACCGTCAGCGATGCCAAGTCTGTCCAACACGCAAGCATCATACAGGCCCCAAAACTCCGGCATACGGCCCCTGTATTCGTACACCTTCGGACTGTAGATCTGGTCCGCGGCCTTCATCGCTTCGAGGAGGGCGTCCTGCTGAAGGACTATCCCGCGCTCCGCCGCGGCTGCGACCCAGGCTTCCAGGACTGAGAGGGTCGAGTAACCCAGCGTATTTCCGAAGTCAAAGAAGACAGTATTGATGTTGTCGAGATACGCTGTCAATGCCTTGCCTCGATTCAAGTTTCACATTTAGTCTTTCTTGAGGGCGGTCGACCGACCAGAGGCTTCCCAGAGCTTCTCTTGGACTGCAAGAGGGCGCGCGGTCGCCGCGCATCGCACTTTAAGTTCAAATCGCACACACTAACAACGACACTACGACCCTTCTGAGGTTGGACCGCGCGCACGTTTGTCCCTCTGAGGCCGTAGCGATGCTCTGCTCTGATTCGTCTGCTTGGTTGTGGGAATCCACAGAAAGCCCCCCGTCACGGCTCGGGTCCCGCCCTGGACTCAGTCTGGATCGTCGTCGATGAAGAAGGAAGACAGATTCGAGCTTATCGCATGGGTCACCGAGCCGCAGGTCGACGAGGTGGTCGAACCTTCGCAAATGTAGGGTTGGATTGTGGCGAGTTGGTTCTTGCTGAGCGGTATGGCCAACGGCGTCAAGGGTCGCTGGCTGAAGTTGAAGGCGTTCAGCAGATTGTTCGTGTCTGCATCCCTGGTTGTGAGTGCGGGAAGGCTGAACCTCCACTCCACGAACTTCAGGGTCGACTCGAAGTCGTAGACGGTGTGATCCAAGAAGCCTGGTTTGGCATAGGCAGAGATGATGAGTGCGGGGACCCGGAAGCTCAGCCCATAACCGTCCACCGTAGGGGGTGCGACGGTGTCGAAGAAGCCCCCATAATCGTCCCAGAGCACAACGATCGCGGTGCTCCTCGAGTACTGGCTGTTCATCACGGAATCCACCACGTCGGTTATCCACCACATTCCAAGAGTGATGTTTGCGGGCGCATGGTCGCTTATCTCTGGGCTTGGGATGACCCACGAAACCTGAGGGAGGGTTCCGTTCGCGATGTCTCCAAAGAACTGTTCTCGCGCCACGACGCTCCTTGTGTAAACTTGGTCCGTGTAGGTGCTGTTCTTTGCATCGAGGGGGTTCCAGTAGGAGAACGCTGCGCCGTTCGCTATCGCATTGGCAAGAGTGTCGTCAGGAAGCACGGGCGTGTCATAGTACTTCCAGGAGATGCCGTGTGCTGTCAGCTCGTCAGCCATGGTTTGGATATCCTGGGCCTGGTTGATGTAGGTGCATGTCGCCATGGTCAGCTTCTCCGTGGCGGGGTTGAAGCATACCTGCGACTCCCGCGTCTCATTCTGGAACAGGGAGATCTTGGGGGAAGTCCCGGCAATCATGTACCAGTGGTTGGGCTGGCTGTAGCTCTTGACCGATGAGAAGAACCGGTCCGCGAGCACATAGTGGCTGGCGTAGTCCCAGAGGTAGGGCAGGGTCGAGTTGTCATAGTAGTCCATGACCTCCGGGTTGCCCCTCGCGGCAGTCAGGAAACCGTTCATCGAGCCGTTGTTGTACGATGCCAAAGTGGAGTTCCGATCATGAGGGATGTCGCTCGCCAGGACTGGATCGGTCGTGAGATGCGGCTTCATGCATCCCAAAGCAGGCTGTGAGAGGTTCAGCGGGATGCAGAAAGTAGCGTTGTATCCGGCCTCCCCGGGGTATGTCCAGAAGTAATTGTCGAATGTCCTGTTCTCCTGCATGATCACGATGATGTGCTGTATCGGATTCTTGGATGACAGAGAAGGAATGAGGATCACTTCAGCCTCGTACGTTGCGATCAGTGCAACGCAGGCTATGGCTGCAACCGCCAGAATCATCCTTGTACGCCCTATGCCGGGTCTCTTGTGGTGGGCGTTCATTACCAAGCCCCGAAGCTCGACCTCAGCTCTCTCTTTAGGCCTCTGCGCCGTGCCTCGTCTGGCTCATTCATTTGGTTGTGGGAATCCACTGAAAGTCCCTGCGATGTAGGAAAGCGCTGGCAGCGGCCGTGGCTTCGACCACGTTGATGAGCGGAATTGCGACCAATAGCTCTAAATGAATCAGCAACCTTTTCGCAAGTCCAAGCTTCCGGGTATTGAATCTCATGCCATTCTGGAAGCTCTGCAGCCATATGAGGGTCATAGACCAAAGAAAGATGGTCACCACAAGTGGAATCGACTGTACAAAGAACAATGCAAGAACATCCACGATGAGGGCAGGTAAGCTCCAGGCCCAACCGACGAGCTGACTCAGCACCTCCACTTTCTTGCCCCTCGGGAGAAAGCGCATGTTCTGCATGCTGCCGATGAACCACCTTCTGTGTTGCCTCACCCAGTCCTTCACGGTCAGCGGTGGCTGCTCCTCTATGACCCCGCCATGCCAGTCGAACACTTTTCCGAATCTTCTCCAGATCTCGGTGGCAAAGAAACCATCCTCGCCTGCGCTGTATTTGCCAAAGTCCCAGCCCACGGCGTCCTCTATGTCAGCGCGAACGAGCAGATTGGAACCGTGAATGTAGGCGGGGAGACCATTCCTAAGCTCTGAAACACAGTTGTAGCAGATGTATGGCCGCATGGCGTCCGCGAACCGACTGATTCCTGCTGTTTCTATGAGGTTAGGATAGAATATCGGGCCTTCAGCAACAGGCTTTGGATCAGGCTTGTCCAGGTACCTCAGAATGGAGGCGAGGCATTGCTGTGTGACGAAGCTTTCCTCATCAAGATGGAAGATCCAGACCTTGTCAGTGTTCTCCCCCCTCCGCCTTCGCCACTCGACCGCGCAGTGAAGCGCACGAGCCTTGAACCTCGTGTGGTTGGGCGTCAAGTACTCCTTCGGGACTGATACGTTTCCGCACTCATCGCCAACGACATCTATCCTGTAGTTCGAATATCCTGTACTCGAACAAGTAGCCCGAAGTTCTTGGACAACTCTTTCCACCACTGGAGGACAGGACTTCGTGGTAATCTGAAAGATGATGAACGGCGAATGGGGTAGCGGTGCCGATTCCTTGTTGATGAATACACTTCTGTTCTTCAGGAATCTGGCAAAGAATACCAGCATCCAAGGCATCGAAGGTATCCAGACTAGCCAGAGAAGGTTTGTCCAGCCCAAAGCACTGACTCTCCGCGACTCCCACTACTCAACAACGGGGATGACTAATGAGCCTACATGTCAGAACGGGTCTCGCTCCTGGCATCAGGTGTGGGGGTTGGGATTTCCACCCTAATCTGCCAGCAAATATCCACATGGTCGCTGGTGTCACTACTTGGGCGAAGCCAGGTGGTTCAACTCGTCGAACATGATTGGGTCATCGAGGAGCGTCTGGTAGGTCCCCTTCTCCAGCACTTCCCTTGAAGCGCGTTTCAACAGCCCCATCGCGGCACAGGAGGCGCTGGGTCCGAAGCTGACCCTGGCCACACCGAGCCGTGATTTCAAATTCTATCCTAAGTGGTGCGGGGGACGCGCAGTGAACTTCAAGTTCAAATCCCAACGGGTCTCTAAGTTTTCGACCGTCTCATGGGGTGGACATGCGGTCGCCGCGATCGCACTTTAGGTTCAAATCGCAACCAAACCTCTCAGACTTCTACTCCTCTCCGGGTCTGTTCGTCTAATCTCGACGGCAACTTACTGTCTTTTGAATACAAGAAAGGCACGGTAATCATCGGCTGTGAACCTGTGGAGACTGAGGAGGTTGCTGCAGCACTCGTTGGTTTTACACTTGTTCGCTGTCCCTGCTGTGCCTGAGCCCGTGGTGCCATTTTGTATAGAAATCGAAATAAGACTCGAGCTCGACTCTCATAACGGTGCTGAAGAAGTGCGGGTCAGAAGAGTCGCTACCGCTCTAATCCTGGTGGTAGTCGTCGCGGTCGGAGGGGCATACTTCTACGCTCAGGTTTCGGGCTCAATCTGTGTACAATCCGGGAACATCAGACTGACTTCCGCACAGCTTAGCAGCTCAAATGGGTACGGGTACGCCCTGTTCTCTCTTTGCAACGGAACAAGCAAGGCAATAAACTGGGTTGGCGCCTCGGTCGATTCACAGCAGTTCTTTTCTTCCGGGCCGGATTGGGTCCATGCTGCAAACGGAACGAGTCTCAAAGGTTTGAATTCCGAAGAGGTGTACCTCGGAGAGGTACTCCCGAGCCAACAGGTCTGCAGTTTCACCTTCGCGGGTTGGGCCTATGACGCAGGTATGGTTGGTTCTCCTGGGATGGTGCTGAACGGCGCCAGCGATAATTCAACGACGACCACTGGAATCGTCGACTTAGCCTACAACGATACTCAAGTCTACTTTCAGTTCAGCAACATGAATTTCAAGAACTTCACAGGGTTAGGCGTTAGGAACGTCGGCTACGCGCCGGGGGACTATAAGGACAAGTGGACGTTCTTGGCCATCGTCCTGAATAACGGCCAGACCAGCGGGTTCGTAAACGGAACCGAAGTCTGGGTCGGCAAGGACGCAGGCTGCATGACGCTAAAGGGCTACGCAGTCGGAGGACAGCAATTCAACGGTGTTATCAAGAATGTCAGCTTCTACAATACTGGCCTAAGCTCGAACGAGATTGAGCAACTTTACTCGGGTCACGTCATGGGCAGCGGACTGGTCGGCTACTGGAGCGTGAACGACGGCCACGGCTGTGTGGTACAAGATTCGAGTGGAAACTCAAACGGCCTCATCGGGAGCTGCATTTCCGTTGCTCCGGTCAGTACTTACAACCCTAACCCTGTGAGCGGCCAGAACCAGCCGCTCCTACTGCCCGATACAATCAGCCTTACTCCAGGGCAGCGTGCCTTCCTTACAGTCGCGGTGGAGTTCTCAGACGGGACCACATCACAGCTCTCAAGTCCTGTTGTCGTTCAGTAGACCCAAGTCCTTCCCTTAGGATGGTTGTTAGCGCGCGCGGGCTGATTGCCCGCCGCTCGTCTCTCTGTCTTTTATTGGACAGATTGAATCCCCTCCTCCAGACGAACTTAAACAGATGTCTGTTCAATCGCCAAGCCAGCCCCAACGATGAAGTTCTGTCCGAAGTGCGGCAGCCACATCAAGCGTCTGCCCAACAGGAAAGGTCAGCCCAAGTTCTGCACTAGGTGTGGCGCCATCCTAATCTCAGAAGGCACTGCTGAGGAGGCGGCACCCAGGGAGCCGGGCCTGGCGGGATGCTTCCCCTACAAGTCGATGAGGCCGTTCCAGAAAGAGGTCCTGAACCAAGTCGAAGCGGCGTTGGCTGCTCGGAAGAAGTTCATCATTCTCGAGGCACCAGTGGGGTTCGGCAAGTCGCCCGTAGCTGCTGCGCTTGGCCTCTACCTTGGGTCGGCCTACTTGCTGTCGTCCACAAAGCAGCTGCAGGACCAGTACTCCAGAGACTTCGAGTTCCCGATGGTGACGGGAAAGGCCAACTTCACGTGCCTGGTGCCCACCAGCTCGGGCAAGTTCCCTCCCTGCAGCAGAGGGAAGTGCGAAGCCGGCTGGAAGCTCTCCCAGTGCCCCCACTACCTGACCTTCAAGGACTTCGACGACCATGAGAACGGACTGTGCAACAGGGACTCGAAGTGCCAGCAGCTGAAGAACGGGAAGCTGTGCCCCTACTACGCCCAGAAGTGGCACGCATTCAGATCGCCGGTGATGGTGGCCAACTACGCCTTCTTCCTCTCAGAGCTGAACTACACCGCCGACGTGAAGCGGAGGATGCTCTTGGTCTGCGACGAGGCCCACGATTTGGAGAAACAGATGGTGGGCTCGGCGTCGTACACCTTCAGGAAGTCCATGCTGCAGAGCTACCAGGCGGATGAGGCGGAGGGGGAAGGCTCTTCCTCAACCCTCATCCCTGACATGGGCATAGAGGAGGCCTCCGCTTGGGAAAGGCCCCTACACGAGGCGGAGCACACGCTCGAAGTTTTCGTTGACAAGTACCTTGGCGTCGATGCCATGCAGGACCGCGTGGCCTCCTGCAAGGACGCGCTCGAATCCCTCAGCGGCTTCCTCGAGGACCTCAAGGCCCACCCGTCGAACTGGGTCGTGAACAGCGTCAGGAAGACGGTGACCGTGGACGGAGGAGGCTCGGTGGAGGAGGTGGTCTTCCAGCCTCTGGAGGTGGGCGCCTACACGTCGATGCTCTTCGACACCGCTGACACCGTCCTGCTGATGTCGGCGACCGTCTTCTCACAGGAGGTGTTCTGCAGGACGCTAGGCATCCCGGAGGAGGAAGCCTGCTTGATCAGGGTGAAGCAGTCTTCCTTTCCAGTTGAGAACAGGAGAATTCATGCGCTCGACGTCGCCCAACTGAGCAGGGCCACCATGGACTCCTCCATGGACAAGATTGCGAAGGCCGTAGACGAGATAATGACGCACCACGCTGGCGAGAGAGGAGTGGTCCACACCACTTCCTACCAGCAGGCCAACTACATCATGGAGCACGTCTCAGGGCCCAACAGGGCCAGGCTCTCGACCACTGAAGGCGTTCTCTCGCGGTCAGAACTGCTACGGGTCCATGGTGAGACCGACGAATCCGTGTTGATCTCTCCGAGCCTCTACCAAGGCGTGGACCTGAAGGACGACCTTTCGAGGTTCCAGGTATTGGTCAAGGTTCCCTATCCCGACTTGTCGGAGAGGAGAACCAGAGTCAAGCTGGATAGGGACCGAGGGTGGTATGACTGGCAGACGGCCCTCAGGCTAGTCCAGACCTATGGGAGGAGCGTGAGAAGCGAGACCGACTACGCGGTCACCTACGTGCTCGACTCCAACTTCGAGTGGTTCTTGCGCAAGCATAGGGAATTCTTCCCTGAATACTTTCTCGAAGCCCTCGAATAGCGCGCGTTATTCGATAGTCCTACGTGTCCCATCCACGTTCTTTGAGGCTCTTGTTGAGGAACGCGTGGGCCGGGTTGGATTGCAGGGAAACGACCTTGATGGAGGGGTTTCTGTCGAGTTCACTCCAAATGCCTCCGACCACCTTGTCCTTCCTTGCCTTGTTTCGGTCGTCCCCCTTCCAGTTTATCTTGGTCACGGCGGATTCATGGTCGCAGACCACCGTGAATTTCCGAATCGACCTCTTCTGGAGCTCTCTGATCGCGAATAGGACGCCTTGTTCTTCGGCTTCGTCGGTTTCGGACGCTTCGACTTTTTCTGCGCCAGACAGGTCCTCTCTACCCTTCGTAACAAAGGCGACGTAGGCCCTCCTTTGAGCCGGTTCCTTCTCGATGCCTACAATCTTGGCGTCCACGTAGACGCGCTTGCGAAGGCCGAATACCCGACTGAAGTCCAAGTTACTTCGTGCTTACAAAGCACTGCCAGGTTTCGAAGTTAAGCTTTGGCGATTTTCCGGGAACCCTTAATCGCATCAGGTGCTTGTCCCAAGCGTGCGACGGACGACCGACTCAACCGGTGGACCATCAAATGGTGTGTTCAGAAAGAGCCTTCTCGTCGCCCACAAACGGGAACATCGACGACGGCAGGCCGGGCACCGCTAGCCAACCATTGCCAATCGTCCCACCGACGTAGACCAGCTGGGTGATGGAAGGTATGCCGATTCTCAGCTTTCCTTGCAACCTCTGCCTCACCCTCTCCAAGTAGATGTTCGCCATCTTCTCGGCTTCGAGTCTGGTGCAGGTCGGGGGTATCACTGGCGCTGAGGGAGGTATGCTCGCCCTTCTCCCCGCAAGAGAGGCGTATCCAATGCCGGTCGTAAGCGTCTTCTCCCTTCCCATCAATCTGTCTGAAAAGCTCGATTCAGACCGGACGGAGAAGATATCGGTCACGAGGGCCTGGGGCTGGCTCGATATGTACTGAGGCAGCATCGTGAACGTGCCTGAGACCAGCATCCGCTCCTGGACGGCCTGGCCCTTCTTCATGAAGAGGGCGCCAGTCTCGAACGAATAGCTCAGGTCAGCGAGCCAACAGGCGACCCAGATCCGACCTGCGCCAATCGCGTTGATTGCTGTGTTGCCTGCCTTCGCGAGGTCCACGTCTCGGAAGAAGGTAGTGAGCTCCTTGAAGGTCTCCGGCTCCAAGTGCCTTCCCGAGAAGAGAAGGCTGCCCGTGCTCAGTCTCGCCCTTTCGAAGCCCTTCACGTACGCCTCGAATCTGGCGAGAGACTCCAGGTGGTTCGGGGTGTACGATCTGGAGGCGCGAACGGCTTCGAGGATGTTTTTCATGGACTCGACCATGCCTCTCTCGGCCTTGATTCCAGGGTACCATGACGATACCATCGGCTGGCGCATCACCTCGCCCAGAGCAGCAGCCAAGGACTTGTCCGCGTCGGCGAACTTCCCTTCGGCTCCTGTCAGGTCGCCTTCGATGAGAAGCGCCGTGCCCTCGGTCAGGGAGGCGAGCCCGCGCATCCGCGAAGCCGCTGCTCCCCTCGACTTGTCGTTCTCCAGGCATGCAGCTGCGCTCTCGAAGTTCTTCGAGATCGTCCTATAGCTGCGCTGCTCTGGCTCGGCATAGATCCTCATGACGTTCGACAGATAGCCCAGGGTCTCCGAAGTCGCCACCGCCTCGGTGATGAATCCGCTCTGGTCTTCAGACTGTGCAAAGGACGCTAGACCCTGAAACTTGGCCGCCTGGCCGAGCATGTCCCTCGAATCCGAGGCGGCTCCTACAGACATGCTCTGGAACGCCCTCGTGTACGGCGGAAGGAACAGCGGGGCAGACCCGACCTTGGTCAGTTGGGCGTTGATCGAGCCGAGCCTGCTGGTCACTTCTCCTCTGATGCTCTGCTCGAAGATCTGGGCTCTCGCGATGGGGTCGACGTTCGCCACGTTCACGGAAGCGGCCGGGATGATTGACCTGACCCATCCGTAGACTTCGGCCTGGAGTTGGGCGATGTACTTCTCGATGTCCACACGCTGCTGAGCCACTCCGCAGTAGGCACACGTGACGATCTCCGCGTCTCCCGTGGCCGGGAGCGGCCCCCCGCAGTGCGGGCACCTTAGCGACTGGAAGTTCTGCATGCCACTCACCTCATTCGGTTGACCCTGGCTCTGAGCGACGCTATCTCGCCCTCGAGCGCCGCGATCTTCGCGTTGAGCCGCTTCTCCAAGGAACGCATCTCGGCCATCGCTCTTTCGTAGTAGGCTCTTGCCACTTCATCAGCCACGTTTTGGATTGATGAAGAACAGCTCTCACACGCCACGACCATGCTCCCCTCCATCGTATGCGGCGTGCTTGACCCATATCTCTGCCTCGAGTACTGGCTGACGGTTGCCGGTAGCAGCACGTAGTGGAAGCCCTGGCCCTGCATCTCGCGACCGCAGAACCAGCACTGGCCGAATTTGCTGATGTTCTCCAGTTTCGCCTGCGTACCGGAGGAGACGTTCATGGGGTCTGTCCCAGCGAGCTCCAGGTTGGTGGCCGCCTCGGAGAGCAGCGCCACGCTCTTCTTGGGGTCCGAGTCCGCGAGGCTGTTTGCCTCGATAAGGCTCGCGAGCCCCAGCAGGTAGTAGGCCCGCTTCTGCGGGTCGATTTCCTGCTTCTGGAGCCTCCAGAGGGCGAGGTCACTACCGATCAGATCCATGTACTTCTGAGCCAGGTCCCTCACGGCAGCGACCCTGGAGACGTCCTTGGAATTGCCGTCCAGCACCCGAGTCGTGGCCATGTCGTAGGACAGAACCGACGCCTGCTGGGCGAGGCTCGCCGAGCCGACGGCAAAACCTACGTTCAGTTGGGAGTCGGGGACTTGGTTCATGGCCTGGCCGCAGGCCTGCCAAGCCTGGTCTGTTCTCGTTGTCAGCGCGTAAAACAGGGTGGCTAGAGCGTGAGCTTCCGAAGACTTCTGAGAGTTCCCTATGCTTGCGTAGTGCTTCGAGGCTTCAGAGAAGTGTTGCACTGCGTCGGGCCACTTCTCGGGCCCGAGGTTGACCCCCTTCTCGTAGGCCTCCCTGAACTCGATCTCGGCCTTCTCCGCTGGTTCCTTGAACAGCTTGAAGGGCAAGCTATGAGCGGCACTTCCGAGTCGTTCTGCTCAGGTTATACCCCACCGCAACGAATGGCCTTACCTGTTCTTTTATTCCTGATTGCCGTTCTCGTGGTCCACTCGGTATGAGCAGCCATCACCGTCCAGAGGGAAAGGGCCGAGGCTCCAAGAACCATAGTGACGCCCGGCGTACTCACGAGGATCCCCCTCGATAAGAGGCAACAAGATACGGTTCCATTTCCGAGATGAATCGAGATCTTCGTTCCACCGAACTGAACAGGACCAACTGCTTCCTAGATCTCGTCAAGGCTACGTAGAAGAGGCGGCGTTCCTCCTCTAGCCTCTCCGTTTCCTTCTGACCTTTCCTCGCGATTTCCAGAAGCTTACTGTCTATGACCTCCGAAGGGAAGCCGTTGTTTCCGCTCACGATTGAGAATGGTAAGCGATTGCCGAAAACCCTTTCGCGTGGTATTCCGCGGTCAGGGTGTCAAATTAACACGATCATGAAATCCATAATTCTCTATCCAGAACGTCCCACAGGAACTGCGAGGCGAGCGCGCGCGGCCGACGGAACTCTGCTTGACATATTCTTGGTAGATCAACCTGCGTAGTACCCGACGTACTTGCTTACAATGGTGCCGTCGGAGAGCGTAAAGGCTACCGATAGCGAAGCCCCAGAACTGGGCAATGGCACGTCGAACTCGCAGAGAAACATGACAGGTTCTTCTCTTGGGTAATTCGCGGAACCGCACCCCCCGAACACAATCATAGATGAAGAAGGAACCTCAGTGCTCTGACAGGTGGTGATCGATTCTGTGGTGTTGGTCGTACTGCCAGTGTGCGTGCTGCACAGAAGTTGGGTCCTGGTGGTGAAGTTCTCAGCCCCGGAGACTTCAATTGTCGCATTGGCGATGGACCAAGCCGGGCCGTTTCCGTGGTAAGTCACGTTAAGTGTACACGAGATGCTGCTAGCTCCTACGCACGTGGCAGAGTTGAAGTAGAACAAGGCAGCACAGGGGCCCCCTTCTCTGCATGCTAGTCCGTGAGTTCCTTGAGTGGTCTCAGAAAGAAGGAGCTGCTGGCTCGGAAAATAGTATATTGATATGCTGCCGATGAGAATTGCCAGGAGAATTGCCACCCCAGCGGCAGTTCCAGCTTCCCTCTTGTATTCGGCCATTTGGACACCAAGTGTGCATTAGGGGCCAACCCATATATTGGTACCCATTAGAAAATCCGCGAGCTAGTATTCTGGTTATTAGTGTTATATGTCAGGTTGGTCCAGAGAGTGGACGGAATGCATGGCGGATTCATCCTCCGATGAATTAAACGGAACCTCGACCAGTCTGGAGGGAACAACGTACAAAGTCTATCGCTACATTCTCAGGCAAAGAAGGCCCGTGCGGGCATTGGAAGTGCAACGGGCCCTGAGATTCAGCTCACCGTCAGTCTCCTATTATCACATCAGAAAATTGATTCAAATGAAATTGATAAGGGAGGAAGGAAATGGATACTCGGTCGACCGGGTCGTCATCGAAAACGTAATCAGAATAAGAAGGGTTTCTTTCCCCCTGCAGACGGCCTATGTCTCCTTCTTCACTGTCACGTTGGCAATTCTGCTTGTCTTCTTGAGACCTGAGGTAATTGATTCGGTGTACTTTCTCGCGGTCGTCGTGAACGGCGCTGCAGTTGGGATTACGTCATACGAGACAGTAAAGACACTGAGACAATTGTAAGCTGAGATACCTGAAGGCGCACCTCTCGCGGGGGCGCATCACTGTTAGAAAGCCTCACTGTCACGGCGGGCAGCTGGTATGCATCCTGGGTCCTGATGTCATGCCGTTGTCTGCCCAGTACCCAGTGCCAATCCCCAGCAGAGTGCAGCTTACGGACTCGTACGCGGGAATTTGGCTTCCGAGACCACATTCTTTCGATAGAGAACAAGAATGGATAGGCGAATAGACCAGTGGTACGGTTGTTAGAACAACGAGGATCCCGAGATGAAGGGCCGCGTGCAGCACACAAAACAACCGTTCTAGACAGCAGAACTATCTACTGTTAGAACCACTAATCATGCGGCAGAGGTTTCCAGCTAATGGGTCTGTCTAAGAACCACCGCGGGGTTGATCAAGAGTGATGCGATTCCTGCGCAGTCTGACCCTGGTTGCCTTGGCCATCATAGGCTTTTTTCTCTTCGCAGCCGGCGTGGGATGGTATTGGGGAGTCGGCAGCGTTTTAGCTTCGCCCTACATACCACTGATGGTTGTTGTCGGCGTTGCATGCCTGATGGTTGCGATTGTCTTCAGCCACCACGTGGTCAAGATCATCATTGGATTGATTGTCATATTTGATGGGTTCGAGTTCTTTGAATCGTACACCTGTGGCGGCTTCGGCCCTTTCTGTCTAAGCTGGTGGTATGGGCAAGAGGTCGGATTAATTGTGATTCTGGTGGGCGTTGCCGTGGTTGCCTGGGGAGTCGTTGGGAGGTCCAGGGCGAAAGTAACCACTCGTCTGAATCTCTGACCTACATGTAATGCTGTCAGAAGGATTTCATGACTGCAACCTGTGGTACTGGCCTTCGCAAGGCTGCTCATGCTGCGCTGCAGAGAGAGCACAAGGACCCAATCTTGACCGGTGAGACTAATAAGTTGGGGAGAGGATTCGGGCTCCGTTGTCTTCCGCCAACCATGAGATTCTCGAATCGAGGAGGGTCTTGATTCAGACCTGTGCCTCGACTAGCTTGCAGTACGCAGGGTTCGTCGTCGCGCTTGCGTTGATTTCGCTTACGGCCTTCCCATCTGTCGGGAAGCCTGGAGACTACGATCTCCTCGGCTGGGGGGTCGAGGGGGTTCTTCTGGCAGGGATAGTGCACGCAAGTCTCAATTCGGCGTTGACTTAGGGTTCAGTTACAACTGGTACATCCACGGCCCCTACAGCCCAAGCCTTACTCGGCTGCTGTTCAACCAGCAGCAGTCGACCAAGAGCGAAAGACCCCTGAAGCCTGAAGAGCTGCAGGCCATCAACGAGATGCGCAACTTCTTGGGCGAGGACCTGTACTCGGCTGATACGATGGAACTACTAGTCTCGCTGATCTTTCTGATGAGGTACGGCCCACCCGAGTACGACAACAAGCAGAAGATCATCGTGTTTCTTCACGGGGCGAAGCCACAGTTCAGCCACGAGCAGATAGAGGCGGCCTGGAACAAGATATAGAGCAGTGGTAGCTGGAAGTCCTCTATAGCCAAGCTCCATCCGAACTGAGTCCAGCAAGCTCCCAGGCCTGCCCTCCTTAGTAGGCTGGCCTGTCTCAGTTTAACTGCTGTAATTTTTTTCAGAATTTTTTGCAGCAGTTAACCTCTCAGCCTACAGGCAAAGGGAGAGAGAGATGAAGAGCGTGCGGTCGCCGGGATTTGAACCCGGGTTACAAGCTTGGAGGGCTTGTGTCCTAGACCAGGCTGGACGACGACCGCGCGAGGTCCGGACCCGCCCTAACTCCTTTTAATCGTTGGTACGCGTCGAGGCCTTCTCGACCTCATAGACGATCCTCGAGGCAACGACGTGAGCCTCCAGAGGCCTTTCGTGAATCCTCACGAGCTCGTCCACGAGCGCGAGCGTCTCCTGCGAGAAGTGTCCGCGAGGGAAGCCTCCCACGACCACGCACGGGTTCTTCGCCGCCACGATCGCCTTCGCCAGCTCCTCCGGTCGTGTCTGCCGACCCTGCACAGACAGGCCGAAGACCCTGTCGGGTGAGATCGTCTTCCGCAGCAGCTCCCGGACCCCTGCGCCGTACGCCTTTACGAGCCCTTCGTCCGACCTCTCGGAGAGCAGCTTCTCGACCAGCCCCCTGAACCTGAAGTAGCTCTTGGGGATCCTCGTCCTCTCCGCCAGCTCCAGGACCGCGTCTTGGTTCGTGTGGACGAAGACCCTCACGGAGCCGTCCAGGTACAGGGGCGTCCCCGTCACGCTCAGCAGCGCGGCGTGGACCAGGTCCGGCCGCCCCCTCTTCTCCGAGTCCCTGAGCCTCGTCATCGCTGAGTGGTGGAGGCTTCTGTCGAGCAGAATCCGCGACGCGTCGACCCCCCTCCTCCTCGAGTCGCTGGTCACCGCCGGGCTCCTCAGGATCTCCTTCGGCACGAGCTCGAGCGCGGACTCGACCAGCACGAAGTTGAGCTTCACGCGTGGTGGACCCGAAGGGTATGGTTAAGACCTTTGGCGGAAGTCTTCGGGGCGTGAGGACGCGAAAGGCAGCCCGGGGGGATGCGGCGGAGCTCGTCAGACAGCTGACCGAATCCTCCGTCAGCCTCGCCCGGAAGGACCTCGGGATGGCGAAGGAGCAGGCGGCCCAGGCCCGGAGGGTCAGGCTCAGGTTCAACGTCAGGCTCGACTCCTCCCTGAAGAGGTACACTTGCCGCGGCTGCAAGAGCCTCATCGTGCCGGGAGTGAACGCCCGCGTCCGGCTGGGGCACGGCAAGCCGGCGGCGATCCGCATCACGTGCTCTGAATGCGGGCGCGTAAATCGAAAAATCCTGAGGAGGCCTTATATACGCTCAGGCAAGGTCGGAAAATCCGATTCGTGAGACAATGGTGAATGCCCGCGATGTCCCCTCGGACAAGCTCATCGGCGCCCTGACCGAACAGGTCAAGAGCCTGCCCAGCGTAAAGGAGCCCGAGTGGGCCCATTTCGTGAAGACGGGTTCTCACGCCGAACGGCTCCCTGAGAGCCCCGACTGGTGGTACACCAGGGCGGCATCGCTCCTGAGAAAGCTCTACCTCCACGGCCCTGTCGGCCTCAGCGACCTCGAGCGCGCCTACGGGGGGTCCAAGGCGGTGGCGTACTTCCCCAAGCACCACAGGGACGGAGCCGGGTCCCCGATCAGGAAGGTCCTGGCGCAGCTGGAGCAGGCCGAGCTGGTGGCCAAGACGCCGAAGGGTAGGATACTCACCCCGAAGGGCCGGGCCATGCTCGACAAGGCCAGCCGAGACATCTTCAAAGTCATCAGCGAAGCAGACAAGTCGCTCGCGAGGTACGGCTAGTGATGTCCGAACAGCCGCAGGAGCCCGCCGATCGAAAGGTCCCAGAGAAGGCGATGAGAGAGGGCGTCCTCAGGATGGCGCTGACCTCGGAAGCGAGACAGAGGCTCGCCAACGTGAGGATGGTCAAGCCGGAGCTCGCCTCGTCCATCGAGGAATACGTGATACAGCTCGCCTCCAGCGGGAGGCTCAAGAGGGCCCTCGACGACGACCAGGTGAAGCAGATGCTCGTGGCGCTCCAGGGGAAGCAGCGCGAGATCAAGATCAGGAGGGCATAGCATGGCGAGAGTCAAGGACGCTTCGAAGAAGAACAGGCTGCTGAAGGAGGGAAGGAGGGGAAGGTCGGTCCCCACCTGGGTCATCGCAAAGACCAACAGGCACGTCAGGTCCAACCCTCAGAAGAGGAACTGGAGGCAGCACAAGCTGAGGCTCAAGTGATAGGCGATGTCGGAAGAGAACGAGAAGGTCGAAGCCCTCACCAGGACCTACATGGTCCCGCTCGGCGTTGCCTTCGAGGCCCCACCGTACAGGAGGTCCAAGGTCGCGATACGGATAATCAGGGAGTTCGCCACTCGGCACATGAAGGCGACCGAGGTCAGCATAGCGGAGGATGTCAACAAGCAGATCTGGTCCCGAGGGATCAAGAGCCCGCCGAGGCGGATCAAGCTTGACATGGAGAGGGACGAGGACGGAATCGTGTCCGTGAAACTCCCTCCGAAGCCAGAACAAGTGTAATCAATGGGCCTCCATCTGGTCGACGTCTACCGCAGCCCTAACGTAGGCGTCTTCCTGAAAGCCAACGACAGGTTCATCCTGGTGCCCAAGGGCCTGGCACAGACGAAGTGTGAGACGCTCTCGAGCAGCCTCGAGGTCTCGGTCGTCCCCACTTCGATAGCGGAGTCCCGGCTCCTCGGCCCGCTCGTCTCAATGAACAACAACGGCATCCTGGTCTCTAGGATGGCGGAGTCCACCGAGCTGGCAGAGATCAGGTCGGCGACGGGGATGAACGTCTCGAGGCTCGAGTCGAGGTTCACGGCCGTAGGCAACCTCGTGGCAGCCAACGACAGGTTCGCCGTCGTGTCGCCGGTCCTCGACGCGAACGCGGTCTCGCAGGTGAAGGACGTGCTGGGAACCGAGGTGGAGCGGATGCCCATCGGGGAGTACATACAGGTCGGGTCGCTCATCGTAGCGACCGACAGAGGCGCGGCGGTCTATCCCGGGCTCGACGAGCGGGAGGTGGACAGGCTCGGGAGCCTGTTCGGGGTCGAAGCCGGTCCGACATCCGTCAACCGCGGCGTCCCCTACGTGGCATCGGGCGTAGTCGCGAACTCGAAGAACGCGGTGGTGGGCAGCCAGACGACCGGACCCGAGCTTGTCTTTATAACAAGGGCGCTGAGCGTCTGAAAAACCAAGGTCATTCTCGATGAGCAAGCAGCCGACAGAGGAAGAGGCCATCAACGCGCTGGTGGTCGAGATCAGGGTTCTCGAGAGCACCTACAACGAGCTGAGTTCCCGCCAGAGCCTCCTGGAACGGGCCCTCGTGGAGAACAGGGCGGCCCTCGACGCCCTCGACGGCCTCGGGAACAAGCCGTCGCAGGAGGTCCTCATGCAGATCGGCGGAGGCGCGATGCTCCATTCCCCGCCCCCGTCCACCGACAGGGTCCTGATCAGCGTCGGCGCCAACATCGTGATCGAGAAGCCGAAGGCCGAGGCTGTAGCGCTCATGGAAGGCAGGAGCAGGGACGTCGAGAAGACGATCATGTCGATCGCAGGCCAGAGGGGCGAGCTCGCCCAGAGACTCGATTCCGACAGGCAGGCCCTCAACTCCCTCGTATCGCGCCAGAGCGAGGGTTGACCCGCCCTTGTTCGAGAGGCTGAAGCAGGCCTTCTCGGCCGTCACCAGCGCGGTCCGCGAGAAGGAGCTCACGGAGACGCAGCTCGACGATGTCGTCTTCAACTTCCAGCTTTCGCTGATCGAGAGCGACGTGGCCCAGAGCGTAGCCGAGGCCCTGACCCACGAGGTCCAGAAGAGCCTCGTCGGGACCAAGGTCGACCGGTCGACCGACCCCTCAGAGGTCGTCGGGGAGCACCTAGCGACGGCGCTCGAAGCGGCCTTCGCGAAGGCCGGAAGGGTCGACCTCCTCGAGAACATCAGGGAGAAGAAGAGGGCGGGTGAGCCGTACGTGATCCTCTTCCTCGGCATAAACGGGACCGGGAAGACGACCACCATCTCGAAGGTCGCCAGCTACCTCAAGAAAAATGACGTCTCTGTGGTCTGTGCGGCGGGCGACACTCACAGACCCGGGGCGATAGAGCAGCTGACCGAGCACGCGGACAGGCTCTCGATGAAGACCGTTTCTCAGAGGTACGGGGCCGACCCCGCGGCCGTCGGGAGGGACGGGGTCCTGTACGCGAAGGCGCACCACGTCGACTGCCTGCTGATCGATTCGGCCGGCAGGATGCAGACCAACCAGAACCTGATGGAGGAGATGTCCAAGATAGCGAGGGTGGTCAGGCCCGACTTCAAGATGTTCATCGCCGACGCCCTGACTGGGAACGACGCCGTCTCGCAGGCGGAGCTCTTCAACCAGCACGTCGGGTTCGACGGGGTCATCCTGACCAAGGCCGACGCCGACGTGAGGGGAGGGGCCGCGTTGTCTATCGTATACTCCACAGGCAAGCCCATCCTCTTCCTGGGGGTCGGCCAGGGCTACGACGACCTGGTGCCCTTCGACACGCAGAAGTTCTTGGGCTCTCTCCTGAATAATGACTAGTCGGGCCGGAGGGCATCCCTGGGGTATGTCTTCTTCGCTGCCTCTGCCTCTCGCAGGTCGATGTCAACTGTCACGAAGGGCTCCTCGTGGGAGGTCAGGCCCAGGACCTTCGCGTCTGGGTCGATGACCCAGCCGGACCCGCCGAAGCTCATGCCGTTTCTCTCGCCTGCCCTGTTCGAAGCGACGCAGAACGCGCCTGAGATCAGCGCTGCGACCCTCCCTCCCGCCATCCACCTCTCGATGCCCGACCTGGGCGCCGCGTAGGGGACGGCGATCAGATGGGCTCCCTTCTTACCGTATGCGCGCGCGTTCGACATCGACCAGAGGTCGCTGCAGATCATTATCCCGACCCTGCACCCGCGAGCACCGAAGACCGAGAACCTGCGATCGCCTCGATGATACCAGGAGGCTTCGTAGTAGCCCTCCTCGTTCGGCAGGTAGCTCTTCACATGAACGCAGCGCGTCCCCCGCCCCTCCGCCCAGACGAACCCTTCGTTGAGCCGTCGATCCTTCCCGTTGATGGGCCTGGTCCCGATGACGGTGGCGGGAGCCAACTCGACGAGGCGCTTCATCCACTTCTGGTGCGCCGCGACCGCCTCGTTCCAGACACCTCGGTCGAATCTCGGGGAGGCGGCGAACCAGCCGTGGAAGGGCATCTCTGGGAGAAGGACGAGCTCGCTCGCCTCTTCTCTGACGTGCCTGACCAGCCCTTCCCAATCGCTCGCGAAGCCGCCTTCGTCATCCATCTCGCAGACTGTGACTTTCAGACCCTGATCACCTCTAGGCCGAACTGCGAAGCGAGTCCTCGGATTCTGTCCTTGTGCGTCCCCAGACCCTTCCATTCCAGCAGCGCATACTTCACCGGCGCCGTCGTCCTCTGGAGCATCTGTCCCACCATCCCGTCGTCCACGTGTTCCAGAGCATATTTCGGCGCCACGAAGGAGAGCGCCACGTCCTCCTCGATGACGAACTTCGTGAACTTCTCCGGATAGTGGGTCCCCCCGAAGCCGATGGCCGCCTTGCTCCAGATGGTCCTCTCCGTCAGGCTCTCGACGAGGGCCTCGCCGACTACGGTGGCCGCCTCTGCGTCGCCCCACTGCTTCTCGGAGGCCCCGATTTCGACGAAGAGGACTGGCTTCTTGAGCGAGGTCGGCCCGTGGTGCGTCGCCTCCATCGTGATCTCATAACCGCCGACCCTCTCCTTCCTCTTCGACAGCGAGATCAGGTAGTTCTTGAGGAGGGACGGGTCCGACCTGGCCAGTTCCCTCGCGACCCCGCCGGACTTCGCCTCGTCCGAGAAGTTCCCCGTCGTGTGGGCCGTGAGCGATGCTATCCCCGACTCTGCGCTGTGCCTCGAGAGGAAGATGTACGCCTGGGGGTTGAAGAATTCGTCCAGGTCCGGAGGGAAGACGATCGCGCCTTCGAAGAACGCGAGCAGGAATGACCCCTTCTGGTAGACGGGCTTGCCCAGGAGGTTGATCCCGGTGGACTGGAACCCCTGTCCCTCGATCAGCGACTTCGCGAGGGTGGCTGAAGCCAGGTCAGTGGAGGAAGCCACGATCACCGTCGCCGGTTCACCCTGGGGAGTCACGCCGGGCGTATGGGCCCACCCAGTTTTAACCGTGGGCTGCAGGCGTCTCGCCATCCACCACTAAGACATATTAACCGCACAGGTGGCTCGGACCAAAGTCGAAGATGGGCTTCAGGGAGTTCCTTTCATCGGTCGCCGCGATATTCAGGCTCGCTCACAAGAGCGACAGGGCCGAGTTCTCCCTCTACCTCAAGATGGTCGCCCTGGGCATGGTGGTGGTCGGGACCATCGGCTTCCTGATCAAGCTGATAGGGAACATCTTCTTCGGCTAGCCTGGCGCGAGAATAAGGTTATTACGCTAACAGCGCCGATTGGAACAGCGTTAAATTAGCTAGTACGGTGCCTTTCCTAAGTCCTACCACGACTCGTCTTGGCGGGAGTGATTTGGAGCCTAAGGCGATGTCCAGTTAATGTCATCCCAAGATTTTCTCAAGAGAGTTCGTTCCCCATCCTTGATTTCCATGAAGGATTTCCCGGGAACAGGGACGCTAGTGTATGGGATGCGGAAGTTCAACACGTCTCCTACCATGAGTATCCTAACTGGTACTGCCTCGTTAGAACGCTCAGAGAAACACTGTGCCCCGTCAAACCATACTGTGCATTTTTCATATGCGCCTGTTGTGCATCTGATGCGCAAAGTAAAGTTGCTGATGACAGGCTTCTCTGTCTTCTCTGTGAATCGTTCGACTAAGAACTCTGGCATGTCCTCGGGGTTCCAAGCTTCCCGAATTGTAAGCACAGGCCAGCCATTCTTTTCTCGGTAAGCCTTTGCATCTTTTGCGAGGTCTTCAAAGTAATGCTTGTAGATTGGTTCCTTTCTCTTGTCTCGTTCCTGTTTGATTGAAGGTCCAAGAATTTCCCACATATTGCAGACCATGCCAGAATACATCTTCAGAAATGCATCCTTGGGCACATACAGGTCAGTTATCAGAGAACCAACGATGTCGATGTCGCCGCCAACCATGGCAATCTCATTCTCCTCTTTTGGAGAACTAGGTACTCCATTCTTGAGAGCCTGATATCGACCGTAGATTCTCCTCCTTACTTCTCGAGCTTCCGTGGTCGAGAAGAATTGGTGAATCAAGATTATGCTGTTCAGCTCGTACTGCTTAACTTGAAACTGCGATTGGGTTTCTTGCGCCTTGGCTGCCTGTCTAGTGACCTTCAGCGCAATTGCCGCGACTAAGACCGCAACACTTGAGACCAAGACAGAAGCGACATCAGTCGCGAGACTCATCGGTTCTCGACGCATAGTCCAGTGTGCAAGTCTTAAGGTTTGGGTGTCCGTCCTTCTCGCAGAGTTGGTTGGGCAGCAACTTGGCCCTAGCGAAGGGATATCTCAGCGGTGCTTCTACTTTGATTCCTTGCTTCTCCTTGGGAACGTGTGAAATTGTGCTCGGATTGTCTGCCAGAAAACCTCTCTTTGAGTAGATTCACGTTGTAGTTTGATAGACCTCATTGCACTTGGAATAGAAGAGTTCAATTCGACATCAATTTCATGTAGACTTCGCCACAGTTGCGCTCTCTCCACGTCGACTGGGACCGTTAGTCCTTTTGTTGGTGGTGGAAGCTTGAGCATTGCTCCTGCATATGTCTGCGCATAATCAAATTTGACGTAGAGTTCGATGAGCTGGTCTTGTAGGTCGGCATTCAACAATTGAAACTTCCCTGAACTAATGGCGGAGTCAAGTGCTATTCTGCTGATTCTGTTGTAGCATTCTGGCGGCTCAGTGCGGTCTTTGTCCTGTGTTTGTCTGAGTGTCAACCCAAGTTCTTTCTCGAAAGTTCCCAGAATGCTGATTCTGTCTTGTTGCTGCAGTTGCCACCTTGTCCATCTATCGTACAGAAGCGTCAAGAAGAATGCCAAGAAGACACCCGCGAAGGTTGCGACGAAGGTCAGGAGTGTATCGTAGGGTGACAATCCAAGACAGCCTTGTTAGGGGCGCTTCCTTAGGAGCCAGATTGCGACCAAGGCAACCACTACCAAAGCGGCAGCCAGCAGGTAGGTGAACATCTGGTATTGTGTCAGCTGATTGGAAAGGTGCTGATAGCTGCTCGAAAGCCCGCTGTAGCTCTGAGACAGTGCCGTATACTCTGAACTGAGACCGTTGAGGCTGGAGCTGAGTACGTTGTATTTTGACGCCAAATCGGTGTAAGCCTTAGTCTGATTGACATACGAAGCGGCGAGGCTCTGCTGACTAACTGAAAGCTGGCTGTATCTCTGTGTCAAGTTGGCTAACTGCGAGGCCAGTTCAGCGTAGGTCTTGGTCTGATTGGCGTATGAACCTGTAAGGCTCTGCTGGTTGCTTGCGAGTTGGTTGTATGCCGAGACGAGTTGCGAGTATTCTTGGTTGAGTGCTGTGTACTGAGCATTCAAGTCATCGAATGCCTGGACCAACTGAGTGAAGTTGGAGGGTTGAACTTCGGCGGTCCAAATCGTGCCTCCTAGGTTGTCGGTGTAGTAGACGTCACCGACGGTGTCAAGCGCGATTCCATAATGGGTGCCTCCGGCAGTTGCGATCATCAGAGGGGACGAAGAACCAGTCGGCAACATCTCAACGCTGTTCCAGTAGTTGGTGAAGAAGACATCACCCTGAGCATCGGCAGTCACACCGTTGGACGATACGGTGGGGCCAGCCTGAAGTCCTGAGACGAGGACTTGCGGTGTCTGGGCACCCGTCGCAAGGAGGTCTACTTCTCCTGTACAAGTCGTGAAGTACAAGCCTGCGGAGTTGATGAAAACTTGGCCGTAAGACGGGTTGTTGCCGACAGAAGCCATCGGTGCAAGGACGGTCTTTGTCTGGCCGCTCGCACGTAGGTACTCCACGATGCTGTTTGTGTAGCCTTGGCCGTTGCATCCGGTTTGTACATAGTACACGTTTCCTGACTGGTCCACCGCAATGAACGAAACGAGATTGGCCGAGAAGAGAGCCGTTGGAGTTGAGGAGCCGGAAAGAAGCTCACTCACTCTTCCTGCCTGTTGCTCGCTGAAATACAGGTCTCCTGAGGAATCGACGACCAGTCCGGCAGGACGGCTTAACCCACTTAGCAGGATTGTGGGAGAGGTTGCCCCCGCCGGCAACGAAAGCAACTGGCCAGTGTTGTAGTTGGTCCAGTAGACCGTTCCTGTAGCGCTCACCGCAACTCCGACAGGGGCTGCGGGTCCCTTGTAGAGGGCGATAGCGGGTGCGAAGGAAGGGGTTGTAGCCAAAGCTGCGACGGGACCAAGAGTCAACAAGACGACCACGACCACTGCGGGCAGACTTGAGCGGAGAGTCAAGCCTAGCGTGTCTCTGATATCTTCCGATATAAGCGCACGCCAAGACGAGTCGTGACGGAGTCTAGACTAATCGCAACTGCACCCAAGTCAAAGAGAGCCTAGACCGGCCTTCTCCGTAAGGCCATGAGCGTGCCCGAATTAGCAGAACCGCCCAGAAATTGGGTCAGTCGTGTTAACAGATACTTATTTCTGAGTACCTTGCTGAATCAAACGAATATGTCCTCAACGACCTTTGGGACGTTGTTTGGCATTTTCATCGTGGCCGTCCTACTGGCGTCGCTGGCAGGCACTCCTCTGCAGGGTGCAATCAACTACTTCTTCGAGATTGCCGCCCTCGTCTTCGGCGGAGTGATAGCGATAGCTATCACAATCAAGATAGTATTCAGCTAAGAATCCTCCACTCTCGGACAGGCCACGCTTAGCGTAGGCTCTCGGTTGTGCGCGCGCTCATGCCCGGAGGCTGCTGAATCGCTTATAGAATCGAGGGTCTAAGGTGCTACGACTCTAAATGAAGAACAAAGAGTTCGCAATGGCTGTGGTTGTGATTCTTGTGGGAGCGACGGCCGTCGGCGGACTTCTGTTCTATTTCAAGAACAATCAGCAGACTCCAGCTTCGACCATGAACACAAGCCAATCGAGCACCGGTGAACTTCCCATCTGGCATACATTTGACAACGTCTTCAATGCGAATTGCCTGCCAACAACTTGCTATAGTGGAGGCAGCTATGTCTCCTCTAATTGCGAACTCGTGGGGAGCGTTCTGACTTGCACCTACAAAGGAACTGCCTACCATGGCTACTTTGAATTAGGTCTCACCGCCCCGTACTGCAACATTTCGCCAAGCGGCGTCATTCCCGAGATGAACGGGACGTTGATACCCTATCTTGGCTGTGTACTTAGCCGCGCTCCGGTCAATTACCTCTTCTCAGATTTGTACACGCTAAGTGGGTCGGGCTCTTCAATCTCAATGTGGGGTCCTCTCGAAGGTGGATATTACACTGAGGTCACTGTATATCCAACCGAGGACTTTCAACTGTATTCATGCTCGTACACATCCCAGCTGTGGGTCGGTTCCGGTGAGTTGACCTGCAACTACCTTGGAATGGTCTACAGTGGAGCAACACCAAGCGTTTGTAATCTCGGGACGCCAATCCAACTCAACGGCGAGCCAATACCGGCAGGTGCTTGTATGCTCCAGAGGAATTGAGCCTCTCTCGCGCGCCATCCCCACCTTCCAAAGCAGATTCTTTTTCATTCCCTGTTGAGCCACACACGCGCCTAGACCGATACCCCTAGCCTCTTGTCAACCAGCGACATCCTGAGTGTGTGCACGCCAGCCACAATCTCCTCTTCCCAGTGTACAATATCACCGTCCTCCAAACCGAGCTTGTCCGCTAGGAACGCCGGTATCGTCACTTCCAGAGTGTAGTTCTCGTTGTTAGCCTTTCGGACCTTTGTATCGTGACTCACCAAAGCTCTACGGTCGAATTAGTAGCTACGGACAACTAAACTGTTTCGCCCAGACTAAATGTTGTTGGCTCTCACTTGAACCGATGAAGCCCAGTCTGATGAAAAAGTTGGCTTCGCACCACACCGGTCTAGGACCTGTTGAATGCAACTCAAAGTTGCCAATATGGGGTCCTAACCATCGTCATCGTGGGGGCACTTCTAGAATTTTGGCCACATTGACCAGAATGGAAAACTGTGTCCCCGTTCGTCATCGGGAGTCTTCAGGACGGCTTAAACCGCTAATCAGCGGGAGCATACACCTCAGGACTTCCGGCAGCGGCACAAACAAGTATCGGGAATATTTTCACCCAGATTTACAACGCACTCGGAATCGTATGAGAAAAGGCTCAGACCTCTCTCCGAGAACCCCTAGTGCTTGTGATTCTCGCATTGGTGATAATCCTCTCCGCGATTTTCTTGCTTGTACCCAGACGAGCCGAAGGCGGTGGAGCGGTCGAGGCAGTCTAAGGTCAGCAGGGAGAGTGCTCAACGTCTCCTTGCTCCCCTTCCTTTTTTGACAGGCTATGCAGCTTCAATGTGAGCTAGACCGTGACGAGCACATTCGCAGCCGGAAAGGTAGGCCTCTGGACCAAACTCCTCGGAACACTATGATCCGAGGGTGCGGGAGACCGTGCCGAGCGCCTTGAGTTGCTGGCCTAGCTTCTCAATCTGCTCGCCCATCTTGTACAGGGTGTCATTGCCCCCATTCCCATTGGTTCCGTTCTTCAGGCACGCCTGTGCTCTAAGCGAGAACTTTGTAGGCAAGCCAGAGCCGGCAAACTGGAACGGCTGAGGCAGAGCCACAAACATCGGCACCGGTATCTTGTGCTCTCTCAGCGTCCGTGTTATCGTCTTGTCCCCGCACCCAAGTTCCTTCTCAATCTGTAGGTAGGTTAGACCGTTGGCGCGTAGGCTCGCAATCTTGGCACGCAGTTGAATGTTCTTCGGTCTGCCCTTGCCCACAGGTAGAGCGTACAAGTGCCCTACCTTATCAACCGACCCGTGACTTCGAATCCTGTCAACACCGTAATTTTGTTCCAAATTACAGCGGTGGCCGGACCACACTCGGACTACGGCGATGGCATTTGTGCGCCAGCGGAACTATGAGTTGCCTTCTAACTAGAAGCCTTCTTCTCCACACCTGTGCGCCCCTTTCGACCACGAACCTTAGTAGAAGAAGCAGATGGGTAGGGAAAACTACGGTGGTCCATCGTGGTCATCCTACCACAGTCTATGGTCCACCACACAATCAGTAGGTCTTGGCACTCAACAGAACCCAGCAGCCTCCTCCTCGCATACCCTCACCGCACACCCCTCGCCGGTCAGCGCTTGCCATTTCCGTTCTCGTCCGTACCCATAAAATCTACAACCACTCAAGGAGCGCCCGCTTTGGTCTACCACTCCGAGGCGCACCCAGAGCAGCGTGTCGTCATGGCTGTGGGCCACCTGTTCAGCCTAGACCTCGCGCCAACCAAGGACTGCCTCACCTGTCGTGGCTCCGGCTCAATCTACTTTGAAGACGACGGCTTAGTAGGTTGTAGACGATGCCACGGAACAGGAGGCAATCCCCTGCCACCACCACCACAACGACACTACCCACCGTGCCGTGGAAACCACAGACAGAAGGGTGGCAAGAGCGTTGTGTCGAAGCACGACATGATTAACATTCCTCGGGTAATGCATGGAGCCATGCCCTTTGGTCCGTCAGACTTCATCACCTTCACACCAACAGACTCCGGCTTAGAAGTTGTCAAGGATGACAAGTCCTGCGACGCCCTCACTCACGGCTGGTATCTTCACCCACTGCCAGAACTCTTGAAAATGGCGGGACTTGAGTACAAAGACCGCTTACACATGAAGGTGTTCGGGAACGTCCTATTCGTCAGAAAGGTTACAGCGCCGGAGTCGATGCCAGAGCCAGAGTCAACGCCCGCGCCGGTGCCAGAATTGGTTATCGCGCCCATCCTCGGAGTGCACACCAGGACCATCTCTCGACAGGCTTCCGTGGAGTAAACTCAACATTCTCCGCTTCTGCTCTGGGCCGGTCCCCCGGCCCGTGAGGGAGGGGCCCCCGCCTTGGCGGGGGGAGGGTTCCCTCTTTCCGTTGCTCTGCTGGGTTTGACTGGGCGCGCTACCAAATAGTCCGGACCATGAATGCCTCCGGTCTACCATAAGTCTCTCTAGTCTCTCGCCTTTTCCCAATGGATTCCCTTGATTTAGCCCTCCTTTCAATGAAAGTGGTGTGAATTGACACGATTCTTAGTCTCTTAGCGTCTTAGTAGTCTCTAAAACACCGGCTTTGTAACTCGACCACGAAGTCTCTCTAGTCTCTTTAGTCTCTTCGACTTTTTCTACAGGGATTGTCCTATTCGCTTGATTCTATCCCCTTTTACTAGAATAAGCATGAACTAGAACGATAGAAGATTCTGTTCTTTGTGGTTCTACCGCGACGCCGTGGTCGAATTTCACCTAGTCCGGCGCTTTGAAGACGACTAAGAGACTAAGAGACTTCTGGGCAAAGAGACTAAACCTGTCCGTTCTCCGCCAGAAGTTTGGCGAATCGGTCTTTGACGTCGGCATCGTCTCCGAGCTGGTACTTCTTGCCACTTTGAATAAGAGCTTCCTTGTCTATGACCCAGCTCCTGACTTGGCCCTCAGTGGGAGAAGTGACTCGCTTTATCTCACCACTTACCAGAAGTTGGATTTGTTTGAATATCATTCTGTCAGTTATGTAGCCCTTGAACAGATTGCAGTCTACGCCTATGGGTCTGGGTGGCTCAGCTCTGTCATAGTGAAGCTCACCGTCTAGGTACTCTGCAATCTTGCTCCTAATCTCATCAACGTAACAGCCGGATTCGTAGGTCCAAATCAGCGCCTTTGTGATCGTGCACTCAAGCGAGTTCTTCATCTCCGTGGCGCTTTGTTTCTGGAACTTCTGCAGTATCTTCAAGATTCCTTCTTGAAATGGGCTGCCATCCGTGACTTCAATGAGAGGCCTGTAGAGCTCTTTTGACCTAGCCTTGAAGGGCAAGACGACCGGCGATACAGGTGTAAAGTAGGTATGGACTTTCCAGAGAAGCAGGTACTTCCTCATCGTCTCAAATGCCTTCAGGTCCGCCTCCGTGAATTCGTCTTTCTTCGGTTCACCATATCGTGTCAGTTCTGATATGAGCCGTTCCTTGAGCCCTTTGTTGGATGGGATTCTCTCTCCTGACAGAATCTTTGGAGAGTAGATATCATAGTCTACGCGAAGTCTGATGCCTTTGTTTGAGCTTGTGATGATCCTAGAGACTGTAGCGCCTCGCTTGTATCCGGTTTTTAGGATGGTTAGAAGCTCAGGTTTCCCTTCTAGATACGACTCGTCTATGATGACACTTCCGTGAACCTCGGAAATGAATTGGTAGATGTTCGGTGCTGTAGGGTCAACAGTGTACATGGGGCGATAGTCTAGCTGCCAATGCAAAGTGCAGCGTTGCCCTTTGCCTGTGGAGTTATCGCCAAAGAATCCCAGATATGGCAGTGACAGGCTTCTTTCGTACTTGTACGTCATGAGCGTGTAGTTCGCATTCAGCTTCCTGTACTCCTCTTTTGTCTCCACGAACTCCTTCCAATATCGGCACAGCTTGTCAAAGAGTTGCTGTGTCGTTGGGTACTTGTCCAGGTCGTCACTGTTCGTGAATTCGTATTTTGGGTAAGGAGTCGGCCCAGCAGCCGGAGGAACGTAGACATCGCCATGGTGAGCAAAAGAGCGTGTTGTCAATATCTTGCCAGAGGGCTCTCGCACGAGCAAAGTAGGAATGTCGTTCAGATAGATGGATTCAACAAGCGTCCCGTCTTTAAACAGCTTCATGTGTATTGGAATATCCGGAGGAGGCTTCTGAGTCTTCTTTTCCTTTGCAGACTGCGGAGTGGTGCTCATTGTTGCCCCTCCCTAGCTATCAGCGCGCGCGAGACAACCAAGTCGCCGTCCCTGTGAAGCATTGCGTCGTCTGTTGGGCTCACGCCCTTCACGACTTGCGCTTGGCTAGTTCTTTGTCAGCGAAAGCGAGGAGATAATCGTGCCACGTCTTGTCTCCCTTCTTCTTTGAGATAGCTTCAAACTCTTCATCGCTGAACACCATGAATGTTCTCCCCATACCGTGTTTGAGCCGTCTTGGTTTAGTCGGCGGACTCTTCAGGTCTATTTCAAGAACGAAGTCGTGCCAAGTTCTTCTACCCTTGGCCTTCAACAGCCTCTCGTATTCTTCCTCTAGAAATCCCTGCGTGACGAACCTCGTCATAGGCTTTAACATACAAGCTCATAGATATAAGGAGCGTGTTCAGGGAGAAAAATACAGGAAAGAGAGCCTAAGTGGCTCTCTTCTTCCGTGACTTGGACAGAACTACAGGTTCGGCTTTGCCGAACAGCCCTTCAAACTCGGCGTGGTCCTGCTCGGCAAGGTTCTGCGCTGCTGCGTTCCCGACCTCTGTAAGTTGCTCTGGCGTCATGGCCATGAACTTCTTGGTGAACGCTTCCCATCGCGCGATGCGAGATTCGTGGTCGGCCAGTTTGCTCTGCAGCTGCATGTTGTAGGCTAGGAGGTCGGTTATCTGTCTGTCTTTCTTGTTCACCTCACCATTGAGGCTTTCTAGCTGTGCTGTGTCTTGGAAGACTAGCAGCGCATTTTCTGCTGTGCGGTAGAACTCGGCAAGCTGGGCAGTGGTGTATCGCCGGTATGAGTCACTCAGATAGGTCGCGTGACCAACTAAGGTTTCAGCAATCTCGCTGGGAATCTTGGTCTTCGTACTGGAGAGGAAGAACTTCCTGAAGCAGTGAAGATGAATGGAGGCAATCCCAGTCTCTTTGTCCTTAGAGTACAGACCAGCTTGCTTGAGCGCAATGCCGAAGGCTTTCTCTGCTGCGTTGTAGCTCATTGGAAAGATGGCGGTCTCTTCTGGAAGCTTTGGTTGCCTCTGCCAAGGCCTGTAGGTTCTGTGCTCTACGTTGTGCACTCGGTAGGCTGAACTGGCTACGTAATTCTCACGGAGTTTGAGCCACTCCACGAGAGATTCTTTCGCTTCACTGGATAGGAACGAGGTGTACCCATCGCCTTCCTTGGCGTATTCACCTCTCACATGTACAACGGATGGCATTGCTTCTAAGACAACATCGTCTAGTTTGAGCTGCAGCGCTTCACTGATGCGAATTCCTGATGATAGAAGGAACAAGATTAGCGCCTTCATGCGAACGTCGCAGTGGAGGAGTATCTTGCGGATTGTGCTTTTGTCCAAGTCAGCTTCAACGGTTCTTGCCCTGCTGCCCTTGGGCATCTTCCTGTTGAACATGCGCCGGACTGAGATTGGAATCTCGGTTCCGCAGCACTGGGAGAGAAAGCCGTAGGTCACTGCGATGTAGAGCTTGAGTGTGTTAGGAGGTAGTGGCTTCTTGCTCTTGCGCACCTTGTCTGTCTGCGCATAAGTGATGAAGTCGCCAACGTCCCGTGTACAATTGCGCTTCCCAGCGCGAGCCTCTGCGATGTATCTTGTGGCTAGGGCATCAGTCTTCTCATCGGTTTGGTAGACGGAGCGAAGGAAGGAACCCATTGCTGTACCATAGGTGTGTCGTGTAGATTCCTGTCGGTAGGAGTTGAGCCATTGTTCGTAGCTCTGAACGTTTTCTTCTTCAACGGTCGTCATTGAAGCGAAAAAATACCTTTGAGGCATTTAATGTCTTTTCAATCGGGAAAGATTGCGTTAAGGTTATTAGCCCAACCCGAACCGGACTGCTTCCTAGGTGAACTTCTTTGAGTGACCAAGAAAGGATGGGTTCCATCTTCCCGGTCAAGACCACCGGAGGTCAGGAAAGGACGGTGGCCACCTTCGTTGCCAACAGGGCCATCCAGAAGAAGAAACCCATCTATTCTGTCCTTGCGCTCGACACGTGGAAGGGGTACGTTCTCTTCGAGGCCCCGAACTCGCAGGTCGTCGACGAGAGCATCCAGGGATTCAAGCACGTCAGGAGCAAGATCCCCGGCATGATGCAGTATCAGGACATCGAGAAGTTCCTCGTCACGAAATCGATGGTCGCCGAGCTGAATGAGGGCGACACCGTGGAGATAGTGGCCGGTCCGTTCAAGGGAATGAGGGCCAAGGTCTCGAGAGTGGAGCAGGCGAAGCAGGAGATCGTCGTTGTGCTGATCGACACGGCCTTCGCCATGCCCATCACCATTGACGGCAGCTACACGAAGCTCGTGGGACGCGCCAAGCCCGAGTCAGGCAGCGCGCCCGTCGCCTAGATCCGCGGAGACCTTGGTCCGGCAATCTCGCCTCCCTTCTCCGTGCGACTTCCCTCTCCGCTTCGCCCCTGAACGCTTGTGGAGAAGGGCTCTCACCGTACGAAAAATCGGGGGCCTTCTTCAGGTGAATCGCCGGGACCCGACTAAAGCTTAGATACTCCATGTCGAGAGTGCCCGATTCCAAGGTAGCTCGCTTTGGGAGAGAAGAAGGTAATCAACGCACTGGTAACGGGAGGAGAGGCCAACGCGGGCCCTCCGCTCGGCCCGGCTCTCGGCCCTCTCGGCGTCAACGTCCTCGGGATAGTTAACGAGATCAACAAGCAGACCGGCGACTTCAAGGGGATGAGGGTCCCGGTCAAGGTCGAGGTCGACCAGGAGACCAAGCAGTTCACGATAACCGTGGGGACCCCGACGACTGCTGCCCTGGTGGTGAAGGAGGCGGCAATCGCGAAGGGGTCCGGCAAGCCCAACTTGGACTTCGTCGGCGACCTCACGATCGACAAGGTGGTCAGCATAGCCAAGAGCAAGATGGCCGACTCCTATGCCAAGACCCTTCGCTCGGCGGTCAAGGAAGTGGTCGGGAGCTGCGTAAGCATCGGCGTCAAGGTGGAGGGGAAGGATGCCAGGGAGTTCATGGGCGAGATCGAGGCAGGAAAATGGGACTCGAAGTTCGAGTAGGGCCCCAGACTCGGCACAACTCTTTTAACGGCTACCCGCAGGCTCGTTGAGGAATTCGTGAAGAGGACATGCTCTCGAATCAGCAGCTCGCCGAACTGGTCAAGAAAGGGAAGGACCAGTCAAAGGAGAGGAAGTTCACCCAGTCCGTAGAAGTGATCCTGACTCTCAAGGAGGTCGACCCCAAGAAGACCGACCTCAACATCAACGAAATCGTCTACCTTCCTCATCCGACCGCCATTCATGCCAGAATCTGCTTCATCGGTTCCGGGGACCTCGCGGTCAGGGCGAAGAACGCGAAGGCCGACCTGGTCATCGAACCGTCCCAGCTCGAAAACTACGCCGGCAGCAAGAAGGACGCAAAGAAGCTGGCCCGGTCCTACGACTTCTTCCTGGCGGACACGGCGCTCATGCCGAGGATAGGCAAGATCCTCGGTCAGGCACTCGGCCCCAAGGGCAAGATACCCACCCCGGTCCCGCCCAACGCCTCTGTCGAGGCGATGATCAACAGGATGAGGACAGCCGTCCGCGTAAGGAGCAGGGGGTCTCTCGGGGTCATGGCAAAGGCGGGAGACAGCAAACTGACCGAGCCCGAATTGGCGGAGAACATCCAGGCCGTGGTCGCCGCGATCGCGAAGAAGCTCCCCAATGGCGACAAGAACGTCAAGACGGTGATGGTCAAGACGGCGATGGGCAAGCCGGCAAAGCAGGCGGTAGACTAGAATGAGCGAAACGGTCCAGGTCCACACTCCCAACCCGAAGAAGGTCGAGGCCGTCGAGAAGGTCGCGGAGCTCGTGAGGAAGTACCCGGTCCTCGCCGTGACCAGCCTTTCGAAGGTGAGGGCGAGCCAGTTGATGGCGGTCAGGAAGGCGCTGAGGGGCCACGCCGAGGTCTTCGTGGTCAAGAACACGCTGACGATACTCGGCCTTCAGAAGGCCGGCATCAAGAATGCCGACCAGCTGCTCTCTCACTTGACCGGCCAGAACGCCCTGATTTTCTCCACCTACGACCCGTTCAAGCTCTTCCTTACACTCGACAAGAACAAGGTCTACCTTCCCGCCAGGGCGGGCGACGTCGCTCCGGACGACATAGTCATCCCCGCAGGAAACACGAGTCTTCCGGCTGGTCCCATCCTGAGCGAGTTCAGGGAAGCGGGCGTTCAGACCAAGATCGAGGGTGGCAGCATCTGGGTCAACAAGGACTCTGTCGCGGTGAAGAAGGGTGCAGCGATTACCCCGAAACTGGCGAGCCTCCTCTCCAAGCTCAACATCAAGCCGATAAAGGCCGGCCTGACGATTGCCCTCGCGTACGAAGATGGCCTCATATACGCGGGAGAACTGGTCGCAATCGACCTGGAAAAGTACAGGCAGAGCCTCGTCGACGCCTACGCTTCTTCGCGAGGCCTGGCAATCGTAATCGGCTACGTAACGAAGGAGACCGCACCCGACATCCTCGCAAGGGCCTACAGAGAAGCCATGAGCTTGGCAGTGGAGGCTGGCTTCCTCACAAAGGAAACCGCACCCAGGATCTTCGCAAAGGCCGAGGCCGAAGCAGCGGCGCTCACAGCCAAGGCTAAGGAAAAGGGCTTCCAGTAGAGAAGATTCGGAATCTTTCTAGCCGAACAGAGATGCTAGGCCCTGTAGAGCTTCTTCTTCTTTCTTCTCTTCTTCCTTCGGTTTCTCTTCTGCCTTCGGAGCCGCGGCTCCGGGGGCGGCAGCCGCAGCCGGGGCTGCAGCCATCGCAGCGGCGTTCTTCAGCGCCTCGTCGATGTTCACTTCGCTGAGAGCGGACGCCAGTGCCTTGATCTTTACTTCATCCGGGGCTATTCCGGCCGCCTTAACCACGCTGGTCAGGTTCTCTTCGTTGACCGGTTTGCCCAACTTGTGGAGAAGCAGAGCGGCATAGATGTACTCCATCTCGAATCGGAGACAGGCGCCCTCGGTTCCGTATTTAACCGTATCCGAACGGGGGCTCTGTAGAACCCCTCTGAGAAAAGAGGATGCGATGCTCGCGATCCTCATGGCGTTGTACGCGCGCGCGCTACCGTCTTCCATGTTTATCTACATCGAGGGAGATAGTCCCCAAAGTCAGTGGATCCTTTCAATTGAATGAGAAAAAGGAAGCTCTGAAGTCAAAGTTCTCCGCTGACTACAGGCGCTACTATCTCGTCGACCTCTTCAAACGGGAAGGCTTCGTCAGGAGGAAGTGCGAGAGCTGCGGTCGCTTCTTCTGGACCCTGGACCAGGAAAGGAAGCGGTGCGACGACTCGCCGTGCTCTCCGTACACCTTCATCGGGTCGCCCCCGACCAGCAAGAGACTCGACAAGATCGGGTCATGGAAAGCGATAGAGCGATTCTTCGTGAGGAACGGGCACACGAGCGTCAAGCGGTACCCGGTCGTCAGCAGGTGGCGCCCTGACCTCTACTTCACGGTCGCATCGATCATCGACTTCCAGAGAGTCGAGGCGGGTAGGGTCGTCTTCCAGCTTCCGGCTAACCCCCTCGTCGTTCCTCAGATGTGCCTCAGGTTCAACGATACACCCAACGTCGGCGTCAGCGGCAAGCACAACACGTCCCTCGTGATGGTGGGGCAGCACAGCATCGCCGACAGGGAGGGCTACTGGAAGGACAGATGCATCGACCTCGACTTCGAGCTGATGACAAGGGAATTCGGCATCCCCAAGAAAGAGATCACATTCAACGAAGAGGTCTGGGTCGGCTACGGCGCGTTCGGATACTCGCTCGAGTTCTTCGTCAGGGGCCTGGAGCTTGGCAACGCGGTTTTCACAGCCTTCGAGGGCGAGGTCGACGACTACAGGGAGATGGAGGATAAGGTCGTCGACATGGGGTCGGGGCTCAACAGATGGGCTTGGCTGACCCAAGGGACGGCGACCTGCTACGACACGGAATTCAAGACCATTCTCAACAAGATGGAGGACCTCTGCAAGGTCGAGGTCGACCGCGGGCTCTTTCTAGAGTACTCGAAGCTCGCCGGGATGATGAACGCAGATGAGTTCGGCTCCCTCTCGGCTCAGCGGGAGATCATCGCGAAGAGGCTCGGGGTCGAGAGCCGGAAGCTCGAGGCGCAGCTCGCCCCGCTCGAGGCCATGTACGCGATCGCAGACCACGCGCAGACCCTTCTCTTCGGGATTGCGGACGGAATGCTTCCAAGCAACTCCGGCGGCGGCTACAACCTGAGGATCCTCTACCGAAGGGCGATGAACTTCATCAACTACCACAGGTTCCCGCTCTCAATCTCCGACGTCGTCAACTGGCACATCGACTACCTGAAGGCGATGTACCCTGAGCTCGAGGGACACAGGCAGGACGTGGCCGAGGTCCTCGGGGTTGAGGAGTCCCGGTATGCCTCCTCCACTGAGCGCGTCTCCAAGATCGTCTCATCCGTAACGGCGGGCGGGAAGTCGGTCTCGACCGACGACCTGATCAGAATGTACGACTCCGACGGCGTCACCCCAGAACAGCTGATCGAGGCCGGAGCGAAGGTCGAGATGCCAGAGGACTTCTACGAAAAGGTGCAGGCCAGGCACGTCACCCGAAAGTTCGAGGAGCCGAAGCCCGAGTTCCGTATCGGCAAGCTTCGTCCCACGAAGCTGCTCTACTACGAGGATGACGCCGACTTCGACTTCACAGCGAGGGTCTTGAAGGTCTTCCCGGGCAATAACGTCATCCTGAACCGGACGGTCTTCTACCCGAGGGGCGGCGGCCAGGAGCCCGACCGGGGCACGATGGGGGGCGCCAAGGTCGTGGACGTGGAAAAGTACGGCGAAATCGTCATCCACAGGCTCGAAGGAAAGGTCCCAAAGACGGGAGCCAAGGTAGAATGCCACGTCGACGGGAGAAGGAGGACCAGGATAACGCAGATTCACACGGCCACGCACATCCTGAACGGCTCATCGAGGCAGGTACTGGGCCCCTGGGTCTGGCAGCATTCGGCGTTCAATGAGGAGGACTACGGCAGGATCGACATAACCCACTTCTCCCACCTCACCGAGCAGGAGGTGCAGAAGATTGAGGACCTGGCCAACCTGATCGTAAGGAGGAACCTGAAGATCAAGAACGCCTTCATGCCCAGGCAGGAAGCCGAGGAGAAGTACGGCTTCAGGCTCTACCAGGGCGGGGTCGTCCCCGGCAGCAGCGTCAGGGTCGTCGACATCGGCGGCTGGGACATCGAGGCTTGTGGCGGGACCCACACCCGGACCACCGGCGAGGTCGGCTTCGTCAAGGTCACGAAGGCCGAGCGCATCCAGGACGGGGTCGAGAGGCTCGAGTTCGTCGCTGGCGAGGCGGCGATTGAGTACATCCACCGCACGGATTCCGAGCTGCAGGAACTATCAAGAATCCTAGGCACCCAGAGGGAGAACCTTCCAAGTGTCGCCAGGACCCTGCTCCAGGACTTCGAGGCGGCACGGACAAGGGAGAAGGCTCTTGGCCAGGCGCTGGTTGACCTGTCGACCGCCGACGTTGTCGCCCGGGCCAGGCAGGTGGGCTCGGCAAAGCTGTATGTCTCGAAGCGGCCCTCGCTCGGCGAGGAACAGATCATTGCTCAAGGGGAGAAGAGCGTTTCGTCCGATCCTTCGCTGGTCTACGTCAGCCTCTTCCCCGCCGGCAACTCCGCACGCGTAATCTGCTTCGTAGGCTCTTCCGCGCGGCAGCACGGGTTCTCCGCAGGCGACGTAGTGAGGAAACTGGCCCCTGTCCTCGGAGGCTCGGGAGGCGGCTCTCCCGCTTTCGCCCAGGGAGGCGGCCCTCTGGTCGACAAGATCGACGAGGCTGCTGCGCTGGCCGAGAGGCTACTGTCAGGTCCTTCGAGTTGAAGTGATTGGCTAACAGGGAGAGGTACTGGCTCAAGGTCTGGGCGGACAGGCGGGTCTTCGAGCCCGACCCGGTGGTGGGCAAGAAGAAGATGTTCGTCACGGTCCCGTACCCGTACATGAACGCCGCCCTCCACGTCGGCACGGCCTTCACCGCCGCGCGCGTGGAGTTCTACGCCAGGTTCAGGAGGATGCAGGGATACAACGTCCTCTTCCCGTGGGCTTGGCACTGGACCGGCAAGACAATCGTCGGGATGAGCTACAGGCTGAAGCAGGGCGACAAGGCAGTCAGGCGTGCCTTCGTGGAGATCGACGGCGTCCCTGAGACAGAAGTCGAGAAGTTCACCGACCCCGAGTACTTGGCTTCGTACTACACGAAGGTCAGCAGGCAGGTGATGAAGGACACCGGATTCTCCATCGACTGGAGGAGGGAATTCAGGACCGTGGACCCCGCATATCGGAAGTTCGTAGAATGGCAGTACCTCAGGCTCAGGGAGCTCGGCTACGTCGTCCAGGGTACCCATCCGGTAGTCTGGTGCTCCCTCGACAAGAGCCCGACGGGAGACCACGACAGGATGGAGGGTGAGGGTGTTTCGCCCGAGGAGTTCAACCTGATCAAGTTCCACCTGGGGGAGTTCGCCTTGGTAGCGGCTACTGTGCGGCCAGAGACGATCTACGGTGCGACCAACCTCTGGGTCAACCCCGACGCGGAGTACTCCGAGGCCAGGGTCGACGGGGAGCTCTGGGTCGTCAGCTCCTCTGCGCTGACCAGGCTGGTCGAGCAGAAGCACGAGATCTCCCCTGTGAGGTCCTTCAAGGGCTCCGAGCTGCTCGGCAGGTATGCGATGGCCCCCCTGACGGGAAAGTCGCTCCCAATACTCCCAGGAAGGTTCGTCGACGAAGCCCTGGCCACGGGAGTGGTCTACAGTGTCCCCGCCCACGCGCCCTACGACCTGATGGCGCTCAAGGACATCCAGGAGGGGAGGGCCGACGCGACCGGGCCCGTCAAAGAGATAGCCGACAAGCTGGCGCCGATCTCCATCATCACTCTGAGCGGGTACTCCCAAGTCCCGGCCGAGGACGCAGTGAAGAAGTCCGGTGCTACAGACTCCCTCGACCCCCGTCTGGAGGCTGCCACCGAGGGGGTGTACAGCGCGGAGTTCCACAGAGGTGTGATGTCCCAGGCGTCTGGCCCGCTGGCGGGCCTGACCGTGAGCGAGGCGAAGGAGAAAGCGGTCGAGCTGCTGACCAAGACGGCTCGCCTGGGCAAGATGCTCGAGCTACCCGAGAAGGTCGTCTGTCGCTGCGGGACCCGCTGCTTCGTCAAGATCCTAGAGAACCAGTGGTTCCTGAACTATTCGAATGCCGAATGGAAGGCGAGGGCCAGGCAGGTCATCGAGCGGGCGGCGGTCTTCCCCGAAGACGCCCGCCAGTGGTTCTACGCCACCATCGATTGGCTGAACGACAGGCCCTGCGCGAGGCGCTCGGGGATGGGGACCAAAGTGCCCTGGGACAAGGAATGGATAGTGGACACCCTGAGCGACTCGACGATCTACATGGCGTACTACTCTCTCAGCAAGTTCGTCAACTCGGAGAAGTTGGCGACGGAGAGTCTGACTCCGCAGGTCTTCGACTACATCTTCTATGGAAAGGGCAGCCCGGCCAACATCTCGAAGGCCGCGAAGATGACAGAGAAGCGCCTGAGGGACCTTCACGTCGAGTTCTCGTACTGGTATCCAGTCGACCTGCGCAACTCCGCGAAGGAGCTGATTCCAAACCACTTGACCTTCTTCGCATTCCACCACGCGGCCCTGTTCCCGGAGAAGTACTGGCCGAGGGGGTTCGGCATCAACGGCATGATTCTGGTGGAGGGAAAGAAGATGAGCAAGACGAAGGGGAACTTCGTCACCTGGAGGGGGGCCCTGGAGAGGTACGGCGCCGACGGTTTCAGACTGGCTCTGGCACTGACAGCCGACGGGATGGACGACGCCGACTGGCGTGACAGGAATGCCGAGGACGCCAAGGCTAAGGTCGAGTCAGTGATACCGTTCGTGAAGAAGAGCCTGAAGTCCGCGAAGAGCCGCGACAAGGAGGCGCTGGACTCTTGGCTGATTTCCTCTGTCCACAGGAGGATCGCGACAGTGACGCAGGCGATGGAGGAGATGAAAATCAGGAGGGCAGCAGCCACCACCTTCCTTGACATGTGGAACGACGTCAGGTACTACATCCGCAGGAGCAGGAAGCCACGAAAGGAGACGCTCATTGACGTCTTCAACGCCTGGTCGAGGATGATGGCGCCCTTCACTCCGTTCATGGCCGAGGAGCTCAACCACGAGCTGGGGAACAAGGGGCTTGCGTGCCAGGCAGACTGGCCCGCGCTGAAAGACTTCCCACTAGACGAGGAGGCCGAACTGGCAGAGACCGTTGTCAGCAAGGTCATCGAGGACGCCCGCAACGTCCTCAAAGTGGTTAAGGGACCACGTTCGAAGTTGAATGTGTACGTCTCATCAGACTCCGCAAGGAGTTACTTCATGGATTTGGTGGCTGCGAAGCAGAAGCGGGAGAACGTCGGAGTGGTGGTGAAGAAGTTCTCCGCCCTGAAGACTGGGCCGGACAGGGTCTTCAAGCTGAGCTTCGAGCTGGGCGAGGAGATGGTCGGGAAGTACCTGGCCCACCGGGGCTTCGACGAATACGGGGCGCTATCCGATGCCTCTGAGTTCATGTCCGGAGAGCTGGGAGTTACGGTGAGCGTACAGAAAGCCGGAGGCAAGGGAATCAGCGACCCGGCCAACAAGGGCAAGGATGCGCTTCCCATGAAGCCCGCTTTCTTCCTCGAATAGGATTTGTCAGAGTCAGGTCTCCTTCCGCCGATCCACCCCTCAGTGTTCAAATACGCCCCTCTACTCGAGCGGCATCTGCAGGAATGACATCCTCCAACCCCGAGCTCTCGAGGATCGCGAAGACACGGATGTCACACGAATTCACGGACGCGAAGCTCTACGAGCGTCTCTCCAAGACGGTCTCCAGCGCCAGCCCGTTCGCAGGGGTTCTGATGCAACTCTCAGCGACTGAACACAGACACTGCGAATTCTGGAAGAAGTACGCTCCGGAAGAGGAGCCGAAGATGGACAGGCTCAAGCTCTACTGGATTCTTCTTCTGAGGAGGGTGCTTGGGCTCACATTCGCTTCGAGGTTCCTTGACAGGCATGAGTCTTCGGTGGTCAAGGAATACCGGGCGCTCGCCGGCCTGATTCCTGAAGCCGACAAGGCTGCCTTCGAAGAGATGGTCGCAGACGAGCAGGAGCACGAGAAGGAGTTCGCCCAGAAGATCGAAAGCTCGGCGATACGCTACATCTCCTTCGTCGTCCTAGGACTTGCCGACGCCCTAGTCGAGATCACCGGAATTCACGCAGGCTCGCTGGGAATCTACAACGTCACCGAGTATGCGGGTCTAGCGGGCGTGACCGCGGGAGCAGCGGCCTCGCTAGCCATGGCTTCAGCGGCCTTCGCGCAGGCCAAACAAGGGTTCCAAGGGTCGGCCAAGCTGAGTGCGGTCTACACTGGCATCTCGTACTTCATCACCGCGATAATCCTGGCGGCTCCGTACTTCCTTACTCCAAGCATGATCTACGCTCTTGGGACGTCATTGTTCCTCGCCGTGGTGATCCTCGCGCTGATTTCATACTACAGCACAGTGATTTCCGGGAAACCTTTCTTCCGGGACTTCCTAGAGATGCTCCTGATAATGTTCGGAGTCACGGTGGCGCTGTATCTCTTCGGACATTTCATCAGGGTGAGCACAGGGATCTAGGTCAGGAGATCGCAGGCGCCGAACCCTCGGATGTCTGGCGGGGTCTAACACGACCGGTCCAGAAGAACAATCCGCTTCCTCCTGTGACGACTCTTGCTCTCTTAATTAGGTGGCGTCATCTCGTTCTGTCCGATGCGGGTAGTCGCAGACCTCCAGCTGCACTCGAAGTACGCCCTGGCGACGAGCAAGGACATGGACCTGGAACACTTGGCAGGAGGGGCCAAGGTCAAGGGCCTCAACCTTCTGGGAACCGGAGACTTCACGCATCCGAAGTGGTTCGCCGAGCTGAGGGAGAAACTGGAGCCCATTCCGGGCACAGGGCTGTACTCCTACAGAGGAATGACCTGGATGCTCGCCGGGGAGGTCAGCACGGTCTACGAGCAGGGAGCGAAGACGCGAAAGGTCCATCATCTGATCTATTCTCCTGAACTCGAGGTCGTGGCTCAGATCAACGAGTTCCTCTCCAAGAAAGGAAATTTGAGCTCGGACGGCAGGCCTGTCCTGAAGGGGATTGACTCGGCTGAGCTCGTGGAGCGGGTCACTGGAGTCTCAAAAGAGGTGGTCGTTATACCGGCTCATTGTCTCTTGCCTACTGAAGTGATCATCACCAATCCCGGGGCCAAGCCAATCCAAGAGGCCAAGGTCGGTGACTACGTTTTCACTCATATGGGAAGGCCGCGCAGAGTTATTCAGGTTCTGAACAGACCTTACGACGGCGACGTCCTCAGAATCATTCCCTGGTATTTTAGCACAGGGTTGGAACTAACTCCAGAACATCCAGTACTGGCAATCAAGACCGTCAAAGACTGCAACGGTGGCGGAGGCATATGCAAGCCGTCACCCATCCACGCGAGGAATTGCTATCATCATTACTACAAGGACTACATGCCAAAATGGGTTCCAGCAGGGGGCTTGAATGTAGGCGACGCCCTCCTCTATCCAAGGGTTACCCAAGTAGCAGACACGAAGGAACTGCCCGTGGGGACCTACGACGCTACCCTCCGACAATCCCCGAATGTGGGGGCTCAATTCTGTCGGTTAGCGGGTTACTATCTCGCAGAGGGGTATTCGAATGGAAGAGATGGAATTGGGTTTGCCTTCGGTAGGCATGAACCGGGCTATGTTGATGATGTAAAGACCCTAGTCTCGGAACTGTTTGGAATCAAAACCAAGCGTGGGAAAACGGAAGGTGATGTCCTTGTCCATTCAAAGGGGTTGATGCGTCTCTTTGAATCTCTATTCTACGACGGCATCTCCAGAACTGCTTCCCACAAATGCATGCCGGACTGGATGATATATCTCCCGAAAGTGAAACAAGTGGAGATACTCAGAGGATGGTGGCGTGGCGACAGGGGTTCTACTTCTTCCCTCCTTCTGTTTGAGCAGATGAAGATTATTTGTCTTCGAATGGGGATTGTACCCTCCATCCGAATCGATAGGGCCGATAGTCACAGGCGGAGAGGTCATCATTCGATTGACAATCGAACGGTAGAGGCTCATCACGACAATTACATGATGGAGTATCTCGCTTTCTTCGAAGACGGTTCTCATCTCTTGGATGATGACGAGTTCAAACGATTCGTACCGAGAACGAACGAAAGACATGGATGGGTAGATGATAGATACGTGTATCTGCCGATACGGAAGATTTCCCGAAGAAACTATGCTGGGCTGGTGTACAACCTTGAAGTCGAAAGTGACAATTCGTATCTTACCGGCGCTGCTTCTGTGCACAACTGCTGGACCCCGTGGTTCGGTGTCTTCGGGAGCAGGTCAGGGTTCGATTCTCTCGAGGAGTGTTATCAAGACCAGGCGGCAAAAATCTTCGCCATCGAAACCGGGCTATCTTGTTATGACGGGTTGACCGAAGTCCTAACAGAGGCGGGTTGGAAGAAGTTTAAGGATCTGACCTACGACGACGGCATTTGTTCGATGAATGCTGCGTCGGGCAAGATAGAGTTTCAGAAACCCACTCGCCTAATCAACAGCGGCTACCGCGGCAAGATGTACCGGTTGAAAACCAGAAGGATTGATCTTCTCGTCACTCCCAACCACAAGCTA
>Ga0181527_1000308_pt1 | contig 57535 bp, 57 predicted proteins | sample PEATcosm2014_Bin_30_FD_119762 | JGI IMG/M metagenome (GOLD analysis project Ga0181527, IMG submission 119762) | Peatland microbial communities from MTU Mesocosm Facility, Houghton, MI, USA - PEATcosm2014_Bin06_60_metaG | ecosystem: Environmental > Terrestrial > Soil > Wetlands > Peat | place...
GTGAACCTCAATGGCCGCGTGATAGCCACGCGGCTCAATTCGTCAGCTTTGTTGAAGAGTAGGTGCATGCGGCCTCTTTTACACCAAGGCAACAAAGGAAACGAAGAATTTTGTCGTGCGCCCATTCTCATCGTTCCGAGGGGCGGCCCAAATCCTTAGTATATGAGAACATAATCAAAGCCGGCCGGGTGCTGGAGCTCCGCCAAGGCCGCTGGAAGGGCCAAGCCGTGGGCAGCAATGAATTCGTGATCTCGTCCGATGAGAAGACCGAGATCCAAGCCCGAGTCCGGCCTCCGCGTCAGCGTTTGCCTGCTGCAATCGACTCTTCGAAAAGCCGCTCGATCTTCCCGGCCATATCCGACAGCGAGAACTGAGTCCGAATCCGTTCCACGGCCGCAGCTCCCATCCGCTGCCGCAATCCAGGGTCGCGCATGAGCTTTTCAATCGCATCCGCCAGCGCCGCCGGGTCTCCCGGCGGCACAAAAAGGCCCGTGACACCCTCGACCACTTGATCCAGTGAGCCGCCGACATTGGTGGCAATCACCGGGAGTCCCATCGCCATGGCCTCCATGACGACGCCGCCGAAGGGCTCCGGTTGAGCCGACGTCATCGCCATCACATCCATCGCGGCATAGGCGCCGCGAGGATCCGCCATTTCGCCCGTGAACAGAACGCTGTCTTCGATCTTCAATTCGCGGACCAGGTCCTGGAGCTGCACCAGGTGATCTTCGTTGCCGGCGGACGTCGAGCCCACGATCAAAGCCTTCAAATTCAACCCGCGCTGCTTTAAGAGAGCGGTTGCCCGCACCAGAGTTTCCTGGCCCTTGCGCACCAGTTTGATCCTCCCCACGCAGCCAACCACAAACTGGCCGTGCAACCCGTAACGGGTTCGCAGCTCAGCCCTCAGCTTCTCTTTCGGAACCTGGAATTCCTCCAGCGCGAACCCATTATGGATCACAACCACGTTGTCCCGCGGCGAAAACTGATCGGCAATGGCATTGGAAACCGCGATCACCTTGCGCGAGAACTTCCTGATGTAGGCCGAGTAGGCGGGCCAGAAGGTCCGGAATTCCTGGAACCAGTCTCGGATGTGCCATATATGGGGGACGCCGGCCAGCCGGGCCGCCAGCGCGGCCGAAGGCATGACTCCGGTGTTGGTATGGACCAGTTCAATGCGCCGCCGCCGGATCAAACGCCAGAGAAACAGCACCGAAAGCGGATAGTTCAGGAAGAACAGTGCCAATCGCCAGGAGTGGAACGTCGATCGCGCCAGGATGCTCAGCCGCGGGTGCAGCACCACTTCCACTCCCTGTTCCTCGATCAAGGTTTTCAGGGGGCCGATTTCATGCAGCACCACCAAGGGAGCAAATCGCTGGCGATCCACGGCGCCGAGGAACCGCAGGAGAGAACGGCTGCCGCCATAAAGGTCTGCGGTGTTTTGAACGTGCAGCACCCGCCACGGCCTCGTCAATCGGTTCGCTCCCACGACAGCCGTTCCTACACCCTGGTTGCCGGCGGCGGCGGCCCGTCCTATCAAAGGCCCAGCCATACCAAGTCCTCCCGGCCAGCTCTCGGCCGCGCGCTCCTGCCGGGCTCCATCAAGCGCCAAGCCGCAGGATCGTAACGGCGCAAATTCTCACCCGGGTTTTTCCGCAGCTCGCGCCACGCCAGTTGGTTGCTGGAAAGCAATGCAACACCGCCACGGCTTTCAATGGATGTAACCGGACGCACGGCCAAGGTACTCATGCTGGTAAAAGACACTGCCCCACAACAGGGCCGCCCATTTTAATCACCTACCGTCCAAAGGCCGATCGGCGTCGGGGTAACAGATTCACAAAACCCGTTTCTTTGGCGGCATCAGGAACTGCGGCCGGAACCGGCCGGGCAACGCCGCCATTCAGGGCGACACTCAGCCCGACGTAAGCGACAAATGCCTGCAGATCGACAAAGAACGCACCGACGATCACGAAATACATGATCAATCGCGCGATTAATGTGGCCAACAGAAACGCATTGATGGTGCGCAGATCTGGATCGCCATACCGGTAATTCTTATAAACCACACGAACAGCCGCCACCACGAACCAAAGAAACGCGAGAACACCCCAGATGCCGAATGGAATGATTATGGAAAGGGGACCACTGTGATAATCGCCGGCCAGAGCCGCCCAACTCTCTTCTTGCGTAAAGGCCCGCATCGCGTGCATCTCCTGCTCACGAGAATAATCCAAATCCTCACGGGTCATTGCCAATCCCTTGCCCAGGAACAGATAGTGCGGCACCTCGGGGAGCACCGCTTTCCATATCTCTAATCGCCAATGGGCTGACTCTTCCGCATCCGCGCGGGCGACCTGGCTCACGGAAACGGGGAGGAACGACAACGCCCTTTGAAAGTTATAGGGGAGTTTCTCAACAAGGGGCAGCATAAGCGAAGCGGCCAAAGTTCCAGCCAGTAGGAGGACCGGCAACAGTTTGGTCCGCTGCAGGCCTTCCAAATAAAACATCATCCAAAAGACCAATAAGAAGCCAATCAACCCCGACCGGAACCCTCCGGCAAGGCTGCCCAACACGCAGAAAAGAAACAGGGCCAAACGCCACGGGCGGCGCGGGAAGAAAATGCCCTGAATCCCATACTTGGCCAGCATAAAATAAGTGATGACGGAAGCCACGGCACCCACACCGGAAAGCCGAACCATGCCGGTTTGGGTTTCGAGGGCGCTTAAGTTGGGAGGAAAAAACCAGAAAACGAACTGCAAAGCCCGACTCTCAAAGTAGAGAACATCTCCCATCACAACCGTAAGACCTCCCAGCAAAAACAACCCGATGTACCGGCCTGCTCGCTCGCGCGGGATTTGCTGAGCGGTCAGGGCAAAATAGCCCACAATGGCAGCGAGCAAAAGAATGTAACGTTTGCCACCAGCGACTTGTCCCCCCATAGATCGCAATTTGATGCCTCCGGTTGCTTCCGCCGTCGCCACGACTACCACGGCTATCACCACGAGCGGCCACGTCACCGACGGCACGGAGATAAACTTGGACCGCGGATCTATAGTTCGCCGAACGATGGATATGGTTATACTGAAAGCAACCAGCGGCAGCCAGACCTGCGGCGCCCCCGGCAGAAAGAAAACGATCATGGTGGCGTTCCATCCCAGCAGCATCAAAGGATAATGATAACTCAGCAGCAGCGGCAGCAGTAATACGAAGATACACGCTCCTACCACACCCACAAATGTATAATCAAATGGACCGGCAATGATGTAGCCCAGGAGGATCGCCAAAGGCAGGCAAATCGAGAGAATAATGAAAGAACGCAGAAGCGCCGTGGGATTGGTCATAGGCTACCCGGTTATTGCCGGTGCTTCCCTAACGTGTCTCTCGGCTCCAGCCTGCATCCTCAAGGGTTTATGGTTAACAAAACAGCCAAATTAAACTGAAATCGAGCCGCATCCGCAATCCTTTTCTTGGAACGCAGGGGGAAAAGGCGCATCCGTGAAAGTGTTGCCCGAGTGGGGTAATGGTAGGGCGCGCCACTCCGTGCGCGCCGCAGCCAGAATCCAAGTTGCGAAACTCGCCGTTCTTTTGCGGTAGTGACAGCGCGCACGGAGTGATGCGCCCTGCCTTTTGGGGCTTGGATGATTCGGGCAATACACCCCCGGCCGAAAACGAGAACAATCGACCTGAGGGACCTTGGAATCAGACACACATTTCAATTCTGTGCCTGCACGGCCGAACAGCCTTCCAACTCTCTCCAGTCCATTCTCAACCAGAACCTGGAATTATCTGCGGCGCGCAGGACGGTTGCTCAACGCTTCCCGATAGATTTCGGCAATTCGCCGGGCGACGATTTCAGGGCTGTATCGCTGCCGCATAGCCTCCGCCGCCCGCCGGGGTCGCGGCCAGCCGGCTCGAATCCAGCGCGAAAGCATCCGCTGCAAGCCTGCCCAGTCTCCGTCTTCACATAGCTCCGAACCTTCGATGCCTTCGGCAATATCGGGAATGCCCCCGACACGGGCTCCGAAGAATTTTAAATTCCGCGCCAAAGCTTCAGCCACCACCAAACCGAACGCTTCCGCGCTCGGCACATGCGCCAGGGCGGAGGCCTCATCGAAAGACCGGATGAGAGCATCTCCACGCAGAACACCCATATACCGGCCATAACCGTCGCGCTCTGCGCTCCGGCAGCGCTCGCGAAAAGCCGCATCCACACGGAATGGTCCTTTCGTCTCGATGCCGCCGATGAAACGGAATTCCACGGGCAATCGCTCCTCATGTAATTTTCGCGCCACTTCCAATAATTCCAACTGCCGCTTATACGAGCAGATGTCACCTACGTTCAAAACTGTGCATTGGGCCGGCGCCGGGCGGTCGGCGGGAGGTGTCAGGAAGGCTTCCCGCACGGAATTGGGCACCCTCCATACCCGGCGCGCTCGCGGCCGGACCAGGCTTTCGGTGAAAGCGGTATTGCAGAGAACCCCGGCGGTGCGCGGCAAGGTGAAATTCTCCAGCCGCGCCGTCAGCCATTGGAATGAACCCGGCCGCACGTTCTGCTGCCTCGCCATTTCAATCATGTTTCCATGAATGGTCACCACGTTCGGATATCCGGAGAAAACTGCGGAAATGGCACATTCGCGTTCCGTGCCCTGCCCGTGAACGATGTCCGGTTGAATTTCTGCAAGCTTCCGGCGGATGGCGCGAATGCATCCTTGATACAAAGTGCGCAGCCAGCCGAGTTTCGGCACATACAGGCTGTGGAACCAGATCGTGTCGGACAGTTTCGCAGGTGATGACATCGGTTTTTGCGCGCAGGTCACCACGTGCACCTCAACTTCCGGGATTCGGGTGAAGCCCTGCAGCAACGCCTCCATGGCGGGATGGAAACCGGGCTGCTGCGCGCCGTATTCCCTGCGCTCTTCCCGCTTGTCCGCCATCAGCATCGCGACTCTCATATCAATGTGGAAACGGTAACAACTAGAATTCCGGAACCCTCAGGAATCGAATTGAGACCGGCGGGAGGGCTCGCGTCGTCCTTCCGCCGAACGTGATCCCGGGGCCGGGGGCGGAGATCAAGCGAGCCGCTTCCGCGCGCACGTGAGCAGGCATTCATACAACCTATTTCGCTTTTGACCGGCATTAAATTCAGAACTCGCGCAGCGCAAAATCTCCGGCTTGAATCGTTCCCACGGATCTTTGATTGAAAGTCCGGTCAACAACTCCTTCGCCAGAGCATCGGGTTCCCCCGAGCTGAGGCAGATCCCGACGCGATAGGTGTTGGCCATTTGAACCACAGCGCTCTCGGGATGGCCCATCGTAATCAACGGCAAGCCGGCGGCAAGGCAAGAGATGAATTTCGTGGGAAAACTGAACCGGTTATAACGCGGGTTGTCGTCCGCCATTGACATCGGCACAAAACCCCACGTGCACTCTTTCATCGCGTTCAACAGCGGTTCCTGCGCCAGCAGCCCATGCTCTCGCATCCAGCCGGAATTGAACCAATGACGCAGAGGCGCGCGCGCCCCGAAAAACTGGAGTTTCACGGGAACCGGAAGCCGGGGGCGAACCGAGTCCAACAATTTCGCAAACCACGCGAAATCTTCCTCTACGATAATCGTTCCGGAGTAGGCAATGCGGATTTCTTGTGCTGGACTTTGTTTCTTCCCTGCCAGGAAAGCAAAATCCTCCGCTTCCAGTCCCGCGTGTAATATCTGCCCGGCCGTCCGCCCCGTGCGCGCCTCCAGGTCGGCGACCATCGGTTGCGAAGTAGCATCACGGGTCGTGGCCTCGGAATACAGCTTTTCAGCAAGCGCCACCAGTCTTTGGCTTCGCCCGGAACCGAATCGGGCAACATATACCTTGGCATCCATGTAATCCTGCACCGTGGTGTGAAAACCGATGCCGGTTCGGGGCAGCGCCCGGGCCAGCGGCGGAATCGCCCAGCCGTGAGCAATGACCCACACCGCCTCCGGATTGAATTCATCCAAGGTCGTCTCGAAATGTCGCGCCGCCCAGGGCGTCCAGACGTGCTCCAGAAACCACGACTTCGCCCCGCACCACCGCCGCTGCGGGTACAGTTTCCTCGGGATAAGCGCTACCCGGTGAGCAGCCACCTTCTGGCCAAATAGAGAGTCTGGTTCCGGCAGGCAGCTCCACCAGAATAAATTGGCCACCGGCCACTCCTTGAGCATTTGACGGACAACCGCAGGTCCTCCTCCTGGCGCGTTCGGCGCAAATTCAGTCGCGACTAACAACCGGGGAAAGCGGTTCATGCCTCAGGAAACCAAATCCTGTCGGGGGCTTCAATATCCACGCGCTCCGGCGTCATCGTTTCACGCTAAGCTCCGCAGGCCGGCAAATGCAAGCCGGATTGGCCGCCGAACCAACCGGCGGTCGCATCCGTACACTTCCACCAAATCGCTTGTGCCGCCCCCACAGGACGCGGGGCCAGGAAGCCCGTCTGTGTTCACCGTGGTCGAGAACCTGGACGCTTGGATGATCGCGAAGATTTTGGAGTGCGGCGATTTATCGCCGCTTTCCAGGCGGGACGGGCCGACCGAAGGGCAGGTGCTCCACGGTCGGCCATTGCCGCAAGAGCGGCGCTGAAGCGCCGCACTCCAAACGCACAGCGCCAGGGAACGCCGGGGATCATTCGACACCGCCAAGCACATGCGCACGACGCCGAACCCGCACGCCGGAGGCACGGAGCGCGGCTTGTCTCGAGCCGCAGCGCTTCCGGAAGCCCCTTGGGCTGGGAAGTTTGCCTGAATCGCTCTGTCCGCAAGACACCTCGGAAGAACTCTGCCGCTCAAGCCTTGCCGGCAGTTTGTTCTGACGCCAGCCCACGAGAATGCCGACGGCGCAACCGCCAATACTCGATGCCGATCAGTGCGTGATGCACGGGTCCACTGACCGCCGCGACGGGGAAAACCCGCCTTTCAAGCCTCCACTGGCTGCGCAGGGACCGGAGTGTTTCCAAAGTCAATCTGGCCAAAGCGGTGCGCCAGGGGTGTCGGCGGATTTGCTCCCAGTCTTCCGGCCATTTTTCATCCACCCATCGCCATCCGGCCAGGTCGGTAGGCTTTCCCAACAAGCAACGGGCCAGGCGCTCGCGCCAACGGTAGGCTTGCTTTCGGACGAGAATGTTGTGAAGCCCGTACGATTTCCGTTTTGGCTGGTGGTGAAGCACGAGCTCCAGCGGCTCGTACCGGCCATCCGGAACCGGCACCTGCTCGTTCATCCCGAAAAACCGGACTCGCTGCCGGTTGAAAAGGAAGATTCTGCCCCCTGGCCACCTTTTGGAAACCGCGCGTCGTCCGTCCCACAAAGGCCAGAAACACGTGTAACCCGAGACCGCTTCCTCCGGCTCAGGCGTCTGGCGAAACCGCGCCAGCCAGGCCTTCATCTCAACGCTGGGAAACTCGTCGGCATCCAGACGCAGAATCCAGTCGTGTGCCGCCTGCTGCCAGGCAAAAGGCCAGTGCGGTTCCTGCTGATACTCGAGCGGTTGCACAAAGAAGCGGCCACCCGCAGCTTCCACAACGGCGCGCACGTTCTCAACGTCCGGGCCGTCATGAACGACCACAAGGTCGTCATAGCAACCACCCGAGCTTTGCAGAAGACGCTCCAGCAAATCGCGCTCTGTGCGCAGACAGATGACGAGAGACACGGCTGGCATAGTCAGCAACGAACTGCGATGGTATTAAAGAAATGCACTTGTCGATACTTGGTGTTCCCACAAATATTGCATACTTCAGCGCGATAAGATTTTTCGTCCATTGCCCTTGAATCAACATGTGAAAATGGGTCTTCAACATAAAGCGTTCAGGGTTCATCGTCGAGGATAATTGAGAGCCGACAATTGCCCACGGGCATCATGGGATTCTCCCCGTTGGGATTTCCGCCTTCAGGCATCCGAATTCGTGAAAACGCGCTGGGGCCAATTCCGAAAAGCCATGCAGGTCCCGTTCAAGTTGCGATACGGCGGAGCAGTATCTCCTTCAACTCGGGCACCCGATCGTATTGATGCAACACCGGGACAATCTGACCGGCGTCGTTTACCACCAACCCGGTTTCATTCAAACGGAGATCGGCCATGCGCATCGGCCCAAGTGTCATCACCGGTCCGGACCGATTGTTATGGGCTACTGCGTTCTGAAGAAGTCTCTTTCGCAAAATATAGTTGTGAATGCCCTGGTCACCATCGAATTCACGGAGGCTCAAGGCCTTCATCGAGAGCGCAACCATCGTGGAAAGGTATTCCATGATGCTTTCGATGTCCCCAAACGTCGTGCCGGCGCAAGAAACGGCTGCGGCTGCAAATTCATCGAGCACCGATTGTCCAAACTGACTCCGGATCCACCGGCTGTTATGCGGGCATTGACCGATCCTGTTCGTTTCTTCTTCCAGGAAGAAGTGGACTCCTTTCGGCGGATTCCACGAGAAGGGGGCCGCCTGGAAGTAAACATCCCGGCAATCCGTCAAAAAAACGCGGTCGTAATTACGCCGGCGTTCGCGCAGAAATTGCAGATACAGCAGATGCCTCCGGTAAAAGAGATGAAACACCGCATGGGCCAGTTTTTCTTTCGCCGCTTGCGAGATCGTGCTGGCGAAAATTCTTCGCCACAACGGCCAGGGCCAGGCCAGGTGTTGTCGGGCGTGCCTCGCCAAAAAACGAAAGCGGACAACCGAGACTCCGTTATTGCGCAGCTCAGCCACTGAGCCTTCTTCCATGTTGCTCACGAAAGCGACAATCTCCCCCTGGTAGCCTGTGCGCCTCAAAGACGCAAGAAAGGTCGCGGCGGATTCAAAACGAAACCGGTAAAGCGTTGTTAGAATGACATCACGACTCGGCATTTTAGAAAATTACTGGCGACCTGATCATAAGCGGCGCTGCACCTTGAGACTCAGGGTTCCGGAGAACGCGGCGTCGCAAGAGTAGTGCGCATGTTGCGGACAGCCGCGCGCTCGGCGATCCATTTCCGCAACGGCCGGCGCAACAGCCAGGCAGCGACCATGCCGCCGTGCAGCACAGCCGGCGCCGTCAGCCACAGCGAATGGCTCGGGAACACCAGGTAGCTTAACGCGAAACCGCCGCCGACAAGGCCTTGGGCGGCAACACATTTCCAGGTGCGGACGCTCAGCCAACCGCCGGCTTTCACCAGGCGGATCACGAATAAATCCTGGGCGATGAAAGCAATCCGGCTGCACAGAAAGCCGTACGCCACGCCGATCGCACCGGCGAAGTGCCATCCGATATACACACCCGCCACCGCCAGCAGGCCGGCTACGACCACGAAAACAACCAGGGTGCCAATACGATTCAGAGGCCCCAACTGCGCCCCTGAAACGTTGGCAATCGCAGTCAGGCAGGACGCGATGAAAAGCGGGGGAAGCAGGGGCGCGACCTTCAATGCGAGCTCCTGTCCCAACCACACGTGCAGCAGCACCGGACACCAAACCAAGGTCCACACGGCGGCAAGCAGATACCAGTCAAACATGAAATCGAATGTCTCGTTGTAAATGGCCGCCGGTGAGGCACTGCGCGCGCCGCCCACCGCCCGGCTGGTGTTGAAAAAAACAGGTCCCATGACCGAGGTGCTGAGTGCCTGCACCCGTGCTCCCAGGTTCCCGCAAATGGTGTAGTAACTGAAGCCAGCCGGGGAGGCGAGTCTGCCGAGAATAACGCGGTCAATCGAGGCGAACAACGAGCCGAAGATCAGCCCGGCGAAATTCTTCCCGGTGTAGGCCGCCATCTCGCGAACGTATGCGAAACTGGCCTCACGCAGATTAAGCCCAAGATGGTAATGCCGCCGCGCATGCCACATGAAGGCGGCCAACTGCAGCACTCCGATGAAGGCCGACCACGAAATCAGCACCAGCGGATCCATGCCCAGCATGGCCAGCCCCAGCGCCGGGATCACCTGGAGCAGGCTGGCCACGATCCGCAAAAGGCCGATGAACTTGAAATCCAGATAGGCCTGCGAAAGAATGTTCCAAAACTGCGCGTAGTAACCGAAAAAAAGGCTGAACCCCCCCGCGACAAAACAGGCGCGCAGCAGACCCTCCTTTCCGGGCGAGACATTGAACCACTTCGGGCCCAGCACGACGCCAATTCCGGCAAAGGCCAGCGCCATCAGCAGCAGGCAGGGGATGCCAACCAGGTTGCCCGTGGCCCAATAGCCACGCACTGATTCCTGATCGCCTTTGCCGAGCGCGACACCAATGTAACGGCCGACCGCGACGCCCAGCCCGAGGTCGGCAAAGCCAAAAATTCCGCTGAAAGTGATGACGTAAAACCAGAGCGCGTACATTTCCGCGCCGAGGGAACGATAGAACAACGGCACCGAAAAAACATTCACCACCGTCACCACCAGCAGCGGCGCCATGCTCCACAAAAACTGCCGCTTAATGCCCGTCCCTCGAGCCGGCGCCGAATCCGTTTGGACCACCGGCTGCGACCGTGAATCGCCTTTGGAATCGATCATGCTTCAGTCAACCGCCAGTTGCAGCGACTGTGGAAGCTTCGGCAGCCTGGACCATTTCCCGTCCCGATCGTTTCCCAGCTTCGACACAAAAGATGTGAACCTGCGCTCTCCGAGACAAATCTGCTCATCCTTCACAGAATGTGCGCTCGCGTGCTTAAAATCAACCGCATAGAGTGATCCAGCCCGTCCACCTCAGGGATTCCTCCGATAATCGCCCCGGCTGAAATACTTCTCCAGCCAGACATAAAGGCAAATGAACAGATAGCGGCTGCCCATTTCCTTGATCTTGAGCTTGGGCACGCCCGCGCGCCGGTTGCGCCAGGTAATCGGAATCACCGTCCAACTGTAACCGCGCACGACGGCTTTGAGCGGCAGTTCGACGGTGAGATTGAAGTGCGGTGAGATCAACGGGCGGCAACCTTCAATGACCGTGCGCCGGTAAGCCTTGAACGCGTTGGTGGTGTCGTTCAGCTTGATTTTGAAAAGCACCTTTACAAAAAAATTCGCCAGCCGATTCAAAAACAGTTTCACCCGGGGGTAATCAATCACGCCGCCGCCTTTCACGAACCGGCTGCCGAACACACAATCCCATCCCCGGTTCAGCTCCTCCCAGTAGCGCACCACATCGCGAGAGTCGTCCGATTCATCCGCCATCATGATGACGACCGCGTCGCCGGACATGTGATCCAGCCCGCAAATGACCGCGCGGCCGAAGCCGTGCGGCCCCTCGTTCTTCACCGGCGCCAGTTCCGGCAACCGCGCCTTCAATTGCGTGAGCAGTTCCCACGTCCGATCCGTGCTGCCGTCGTCCACCACGACGATTTCGTGCGGAACATGATGCAGCCGCAACTCGAGATGCAGATGCTCCACCGTCGAACAAACGCAGCCTTCTTCGTCGCGCGCGGGCAGGACCACGGAGAGCAGCTTGAGCGGGGCGGCATTGGGCGCCGGGCCGTTCATAAGTCCAGAGTGGCTTCCAGCCAGTCGGGATGCTGCTCGGCGTGTTCGGCGATTTCCTCGTAAATGGCCGGCAACGGCGTTTGCGGCTTCCAGTTCCAGACGCGACCTGCCAGCGCGGAGTCCAGGACCAGCCAGGGCACGTCGAAGGGCCGCGTCGCCGGCTCCGCCGCCACCGGATGCGCCCCGAAACGCTGCGCGCACCAGGCGCTCAATTGCCGCAATGATGCGCTCTGCTCAATGCCTCCGCTGACATTCAGGATGCGCTGTTCTTTCGCTCCCGGCTGCTGCAACTGCCGCGCCACCAACGGGAGCAAATCGCGCGCGTGCAGGCAATCGCGCACCTGGTGCCCCGTGCCGTTGAATCCGATGTATTTCAACGGACGTTTCGCGCGCCAGGAATGTATCCAGTATGAAAAAATGCCCTGGTCGATCTTCCCGAATTGCCCCGCGCCCGCCAGCACACCGCAACGGTTGATGAACACCGGCAATCCGAACGCGTCGGCATATTCACACGCCAGAATCTCCGATGCGCGCTTCGAAGCCCCATAGAGCGACAGCGGCGGTTCGGTCGAAAAATCCTCCGCCACCCCACGCGGGCTCAAGCCGCAGACCTCCTTCGCCTTCGGCACGGACGATCCCTCACCCCGTCCCTCTCCCGTCGGACGGGAGAGGGGGCCAGAAGGGCGGGTGAGAGACAGCTCGAACCGGTCTTTCTTGACTTCGACGGGAATCGCCGCGAGCGCGCGAATCGAGTAAACGCGGCTGGTGCTCAACATCAAAAAACCGCTCTTCCAGCTCCGCGCCAGCTCCAGCAGGTTCACCGTGCCGATCAAATTGTGCTCGATGAGCTGGCGGCTGCTGGTCTTGCCGTCCACGCCGGCCAGCACGCTCGGATTGGCGGCGGCATCCAGAATCCAATCGCACCGGGGAATAGATTCCAAGTCGCTCGCATTGCGGATATCGCCGTGAAGCAGCTTGATCCCGTGACGCCGGAGCAGGGCGCGGTTCATTTCGCTGCCCGCGCGAACCAGGTTGTCCAGGCCCGCCACCTCCCACCCGGCCCACCCGGCTTTCAAACCGGTCGCCAGCGTGCTGCCCACGAATCCGCAGATGCCAGTGATCAAGATGCGCATAAGTTCGACATCCGTTCGGGTTCAGTGTTTGGTGTCTGGCGTTCGGTAGCCGGTGAGGCCGCCTCCAAGTTTCTTCACCTTCTCGCGGCTGGCGCGCAACCGCAAGCTCAGGGCTTCGGCGGATTCCAGCCATTCCAGCTTTTCGCGGAAGGTCAGGCGGCGGTCCAAAAGCCGGTCCAACTCCCGACTGCCCTCCGCCGTGCACCATTTCCAGTCCGGTTCGATGTGGAAACGTTTCTTCATCGCAACCGTTGCAGTTCTTCAACATCAAGCCTGTCCTGCGGACGCCCCGCTTCGCGTTTCATGCGCAACAACGTTTCCAGAGAAACCACGGGCGCCTCAACCCCTGGACAGACTTCCAAATGGCTGGCCAGAGCGGTCTCTTTCGCGAATTCGAAGGGCTCGTACACAAAAATGTCCACGGGCGTGCGCTGGTGCTCGTCGCTCCAGAGTTTGAGCGTGATCATGTTTTTTTCCAGCCGCCAACGCTTGCGCGTCGCCTCATCCGCAAAATCCTCCGGCAAGGCCGGGACGGCCAGCCGATACCCCAAACGGAAAAAGGCTTGCAGGCCGCGCAGAATGTTCTCGCGCTCCAAATGCAATACCAGGTCCACATCCCGTGTCAGCCGCACAAATCCGTGCGCGTTGACGGCGAGACCCCCCACGATGAGATAGCGGACGCTCGCTTCGTTCAGCGTCTTGATGATGGTCTCAATGCTGCGGACTTCCATTGCTTGGATCGCGTTGACGGGATGGCGATCGTCGCGGGCCATGCTACCGCGATCATTGCGCCCCGCAAGCGGGAATCATGCGGAAGCATTGCCCAAGGAGCCATTCCCGCCCGCGCCTCACGCAAGCCGCGTGCGCCATGACGCGGCGATTTCCTTGAAAATATTCGGCAGATCATGTTCCAGATTCCATCGGGGATAATGCGCCTTCATCTTGGACAGATCGCTGTAATAACAAATGTGATCCCCGATGCGAGCCTGATCCACATACGCGGACACCTGCTTCCGGCCCGTGCAGGCTTCGGCCATCTGGAACGCTTCGAGCACCGAACAGGAATTCTGCTTCCCGCCGCCGAGATTGTACACCTCTCCGCAACGCGGCTTTTCGTAAAACTCGAACATGAACCGCGCCACGTCCTCGGAATGGATGTTGTCACGGACCTGTTTTCCTTTATAGCCGAAAATCCTGTATTCCTTGCCCTCGAGATTGCACTTGATCAGGTAACTGAGGAACCCGTGCAACTCCACGCCGCTGTGGTTGGGACCGGTCAGGCAGCCCCCGCGCAAACAGCAGGTCGGCATGTTGAAATAACGGCCGTATTCCTGCACCAGGATGTCCGCCGCCGCCTTGGACGCGCCGAAAAGCGAATGCTTGGATTGATCGATGGAGAAGCTCTCCGGAATGCCGTTCGCAAATTCCGGGTCCGCGTAATCCCAGCGCCGCTCCAGTTCCTGCAGCCGGATCGTGTTCGGCCGGTCGCCGTAAACTTTGTTCGTGGACATGTGAATGAACGGCGCTTCCGGACACAACCGGCGCGCCGCCTCCAGCAAATTCAACGTGCCCACCGCATTCACGTCGAAATCGTCGAACGGAATCTTCGCCGCCAGATCGTGAGAAGGCTGCGCGGCGGTATGCACGATGACCGCAGGCTTGAGTTCTTCCACCACGCGCAAAATGCCGGGACGATCGCGCATGTCCAACTCGTGATGAGTGAAGCGCGGCAGCGTCCGGACCAACCGTTCCTGGTTCCAGCGCGTGTTGCCCGGCCGACCAAAAAAGATTTCGCGCTGGTTGTTGTCCACCCCGTGAACCTCAAATCCGCGCTGGTGGAAGAACGTCGTGACTTCGGAACCGATCAGACCTGATGATCCCGTTACGAGGCATCGCTTGCTCATGATCGCAAAAGACTGCGTGCCAGGGCCCTTGAAATCAACAAAATAGCTCGTTCCACCGCTGGCAGGGGCGCAACCGGGCACTACCACCATCGGATTGTAGCGGCGGCCCATCTTGGCCGCCGGAGAGGGCGGCATCCTGCCGCCCGGAATGACGCACGCGTATTCCGGCTTGAGGCAACAGCAAGTGAGTCCGCCGGGCAGGATGCCCGGCTCTACGGCAGGCGAGACGCCCGCCGCTACGGTGGGACTCTCGAGTTGCGCCCCGCCGGCAGCTTCAACAGGGCTGTGCTGTTCGGCCCGATAAACACTTTGGCCGGATCAGAATTGGAAATAAATAAAGGGCGCGGCGTCGGTGGCCCCGAGGCAGACCACCAGGATCAGCAGCGAGGCATAGGCCAGTATCCGCACCGGCGCGGAATGCCTGGGGATGTCCTCACTCCAATTGTAATCCTTTGGGAAGATCAGATGCACGAGCACGACCCCGGCCAGGGCGGGCAGAATGAATGGCGAAACCAGCCGCGTGCCCTCGCTGCTCCAGGACAATAACCGCGTGAGGTACTGGCCGGCGGTCGCCAGCGATGCCGCCCGGAAGAACACCCATCCCAAGAGCACCACGCCCAACGTCAGGCAGTGCGAAATCAGCCGCCAAACAACGTTCACCGCCGGACGCTTCAGCCACGCACTCAGAAACTCATGTTCCCGCCAGAATCGGTGCGCCGCCAGCGCCAGTCCATGCAGCGCACCCCACAGGACGAAGTTCCAACTGGCTCCGTGCCACAGGCCTCCCAACAACATCGTGACCATCAGATTGCTGTAAGTGCGGAGCAGGCCGAGCCGGTTGCCTCCCAGCGAGATGTAAAGATAGTCCCGCAACCAGGTGGACAGGGAAATGTGCCACCGCCGCCAGAATTCGGTCATGTTCAGCGCACTGTAGGGCATCTGAAAGTTTTCCGGGAAATGATACCCCATCATCCGCGCGCACCCGATCGCCATGTCCGAGTACCCGGAAAAATCGCAATAGATTTGAATCGCATAGCCCAGCACGCCCTGCAGCAAGGTCAGCGCGTCGTAATTCCCGGGCGCGGAAAAAATGAGGTCAATATGCCCGGAGATCTGGTCGGAGATCACGGTCTTCTTCACCGCCCCCAGGAGGAAATAAGACAAACCGGTCTCGATATCCAGCGCCGAGGCCCGCAGCCGCCTGGCCAGTTGCGGCAGCAGAACGGCAGCGCGAACAATCGGGCCGGCCAGCAGTTGCGGAAAAAAGGCGACAAACAGAAGAAAATTCCGCAGGTTCCGGGACGGCTCGAGCTTGCGCCGGTACACGTCAATCGTGTAGCTCATGCTCTGGAACGTGAAGAAGGAAACCCCGGCCGGCAGGATGATGTCGAAATGGGTCTTATGCACGTGAACGCCCAGCGGATCGAGCAGCAGCCGGAGGTTGTCGTAAAGAAAGTTTGTATACTTGAAGAAAGCCAGCACGCCCAGATTGAGCACCAGGCTCACCGCCAGCAGCAGCTTGCGCCGGCCCGCATCCTCTACCCGCACCAATCGTCGGCCCACAATATAATCCGTCATCGAGGTGAAAAGAATCAGCCCGCCGCAGGCGACGTTCCAGCTCATGTAAAACACGTAACTGGCAACCAGCAGAAACCATTTGTCCGCGCTGTCGTGGCGCAGCGCCCTCAGGGTCAACAGCACCAACAGGAAGAACAGAAGAAACTCGATGGAAGTGAATATCATTGCGGCACTGCGAAAGAATCCAGCCGGGATGACAGGATGTCCGTGGCGATTTTCTGGCCCGCCCCGTTCAGATGGACCAGATCCCAGAAATAGTCTCCGGACTGCAACTCCGGCGCCTGGTCCAGCCGCACCCACAGCGCCCCGGGCGCGCGACGCTGCACTTCGGCCAACGCCCGCTCGAATCGCTGGACAACTTCCGGCGTCAGAAATTCCCGGACATAAGGCGGTGACACTGGCAACACGATCACGACCACCCGGCCCCGGTCCGCACCCCGCTTCAACATCCGTGCGAGCGCGAGTTGCTTGGGACCCTGAAACCCCTCCTGTCCCCGGCACGCGCCGCGGAGTTGGGCCAGGTTGCGCAGCGTTCGACCCGGCGTCCATTCGGTGATCCGTTCGCGATTTCGCGGGTTTGATCCCGCGTCCATCGTGGGGCCCGCCTCGGACGGAATGGGTTTCCCCCGGTGATACAGCTTGGTCAGTTTTTCCCGCAAACCCACCATCACGCCGGCCGACCGGCCCGCGGTGGGAAATAGCACGCGCAGATATCTCATCGGGTACTGGCTCAGCACCCGCTTCGTAAACGACCAGTCCGCATGGCTCTGCCACAAATCCCTCGCCGCCCGGCCAAACGGCACCAGTTGCGAACGAAAGTCGCCCACGTTGTATTCGTTTAAATCAAAAGTGGAAACGCCGATGAAAGTCAGCTCCGCCTGCGGCACTTCCTCCTGAAGAACTTCGAGCTCGCAAGGCGATGCCGCCGGCGCGGTCCGACCTTCAACAGGCCGGTTTAGCCGGCGCGCCATCTGTTCCCAGGAAATCCCGAAAAGCATCAGCGAAGAACCGCAAACCAGGGCTGGCGCCGTCGATCGTCGAGACTCATACCGAAACTCGCCTTGGGGCGCGGTCTCAATACCCAGCCAGCGCACGACCAGGTGGCTCACCACAGCGGCGATGACCACCACGACCGAGGCGATCATGCTGCATCGTCGCCAACTGGGCATAGGGGCGAAGAGAGTGGAGCAAGCCCCTCGAAAATGCAAGCCTCAGACCCGGTGGGTAGTGGCCGGATTTGACGGGTAGGGACGCGCTGCTCCGCGTCCAGGCCGCGACACAGCGCGGCCCTGCCATTGGACCAGGCCGCAACGCAGCGCGGCCCTGCCATTGCCTCCATTCGACGAAATTTCAAATTAAGACACTACCATCTGGTGGGCAGGGGGGCCTCGGTCCGTTCAGAATCCAGTGTCCTTCACGTTGCCCGTGTTTCGCGAGTTCGCGCGGAATTTCGGCCAGGGCGTTCGAGCCAGCGGCGCGTGCAAGTCAAACGCATATAAAAGGATGTATTTGCCCGGCACATAAACTGTGCCGCCCGCGCCAACGGCGGGCATCCCGTGACCGTAATTGTACATGTAAAAAGACCATGCGACCTGCCGTTCTGCATCCCATCCGGTCAGATCGCCGTAGCGTGAAACAGCGTAAACCGAGCCGTCTGCAAGGATCGTCGGAGTCGCTTCGATCAGACCCGCCATTTGCCGCTCCCAATTCTTCTTGCCGTCGGGAACGAACGCGCACAGTCGATTGTTCACCCCAACACAAATGGTCCCGTCTCGCGCAATGACAGGCGACGATTCAGTAGCGCCACCCGTGTGAAGCCGCCACCGCAAGTCGCCGTCCTCGCTCAACGCATAGAAAAAGCCGTCCACGGAAGTAAAATAAACCACTCCCTCGCCGGTCAACGCCGGTGAGGATATGATCTGGCCGCCCGTCGCGAACTCCCACCGTTTCCGTCCTTCGGGAGTGAGCGCATAAAACTTTTTGTCGTGAGAGCCGAAATAGATGGTGCCATCCGCGCCCACCGCCGGGGACGATTCGATTTCGCCCTCCGTGGTAAACACCCACTTGAGGGAACCGTCCGGGTCGAGCGCATAAAATCGTTTGTCCCATGAGCCAAAGTAAATGGTCCCATCCTGCGCCAGAGCGGGCGAGCAATCCACCCACGCACCCGTGGTAAACTCCCACTTCTTCTTCCCGTTTGGATTCACCGCGTAGAATTTGCTGTCGCGGCAGCCAAAATAAATCGTCCCATCCCTGCCAATCGCAGGCGAAGACCTGATGTCGCTGCCGGTCCGGAAACTCCACTCGGGCTTGCCGTCCGGGCTCACCGCCCAGAGCTTCTCACTGAAACTGCCGAGATAAATCGTGCCGTCCTCTCCAATCGCAGGGCAATCATCGCACCAGCCGACCTTGATTTCCCATTTATTGGTCAGGGTGTTCGACGGCTGACCCGGGGACAAAGCCGCCCCCGCGTTGAGAAGGATCAACAGGCATGCGGCAACCCGAACCGCACGACGGCACGGCGGCAAACGCAGGCAAAAAATACCGCTCATAACCCCGCCAGCCTGAGGCGTGCTTTGAATGAAATCAACAAAAAGACTCGCCCACAGGTGCCACTGGTTCGTAGCCAGGCACCGTCCCCTTCCCCCCCGGGGGGGCGCGGACGGTCCTTATCCGCAGCGCTTTGGGAGACACCGGGAGCGCGCCGTGTTCCGGCATGCTCTCGCTATCAAGAGCGTCGTGAGCCCGGACGGCTCGCGCTCCGAATAAGCGGATCGATTGGGGCAACACGCCTTCGAGCTGCGCCCGGCTCCGTAAAAATCGCGGTTGACAAAGACTTATAGTTGTTAACCTTAATGCGTAGTGCTGCATAGGGCGCCAGCGGGCCGATAGCGGGCGTCTTCAGCGGGTAAAAGTATGATCTCAAACGACCGACCATCTCCCTACGGGCATCGTCCTTACGCATCCCCGAAGCCGCCAGTCCAGGAGGACACTCTGAAAACAGAGAGAATTCAGATCGAACGCAAGACGTTCGTCTTCACGCTGAAGGAGAACCCGCGTGGACGCTTTCTGCGAATCACTGAAGACGTGGGCGGACGGCGCGACACGATCATTATCCCCGCGCCGGGTCTGGAAGATTTCAAGAAACTTCTCGATGAAATGGTGAAAGCCTCGGTCGAAACCGCGCCGCCCAAATCAGAATAAGCGGCAGTTTCGTCGCGCCCATCACTGAACCCGGGTTTTTTTACGGGCCCTGAGCCGCGGCGCATCGCGCCAAAGCGTTTCCAGATTGTAGCGCTCCCGCAAATCCTGCCGCATCACGTGCACAATCACATCGAAGTAATCCAGCACGATCCACGCCGCCTGAAGCGTCCCATCCACCGCGCGGGGGCGAACCTCATGCCGGTCCCGCAACCCATCCCGGATTTCGTCAACGACCGCCCGCAGATGAGGTTCGCTGGTGCCCGATGCGATCACGAAATAATCCGTCACGGAGGATAGGTCGCGCACGTCAAGGATTACGATGTTTTCCGCCTTCTTGTTGTCTGCCAATTCCCGACACAGCAAGGCCAGTTTTCTTGAATCCATCTGCGGTAAGATTGAACCGGAACGATTTAAAGATAAAGCCGATTGTGCGCAATCGCCTCCGCTACGATCGCAGGCACCAGGGGATCAATCGGCAGGCCGGCTTTCGCGCGCGCACGAATCTGCGATGAGGAAACGCCCAACGGAAATCCGGCCAGCGTCGTGGCGCGAAACGGCTTCGCGACAGCCACTTCTGCCTGGCCCGGCCGGGGCAGAACAACAAATTCAACCATCTTCGCCAGATCCGCAGCATCACGCCAACGCGGCAGTTGCGGCACCTGATCGGCCCCGATCAGATAGAACAGAGTCGCGCCCGGAAAACGCCGCGCATAGTCGCGCACCGTGTCGATGGTGTAGGAGATGCCGCCGCGCTTGATTTCCTGGTCGTCGATTTCGCACCAGCTCTTGCCCGCAAGTGCCAGGCGCAGCAGCCGCATACGCTCCAGCGACGGCGTCAGTTTGCGCTCCGGTTTGAGCGGCGACTGCGAGGCCGGAATGAAGAAAAGGCGATCTAACTTCAGTTCTTCATACGCCGCCTGCGCCACCAGCAAATGACCCAGGTGAACCGGGTCGAATGAACCGCCGAAAAGTCCGAGTTTCATAGTTCCTGGAGCGAATCGCTCCGTCGCTTCCCCATCTTCATCCCTCGTTTTTGGAGGGAAGCGCTCCGTCGCTTCCTCATCTTCATCCCTCGTTTTTGGAGGGAAGCGCTCCGTCGCTTCCCCATCCTCGTCATCGCTGGAGGGAAGCGCTTCGTCGCTTCCCTGTTTAGTCAGGGCATTGACAGAGCAATGCCCTCCCGTTTAGTCAGGGCATTGACAGAGCAATGCCCTCCCGTTTAGTCAGGGCATTGACAGAGCAATGCCCTCCCGATTAGTCAGGGCACCGACGGAGCGGTGCCCTCCAGGGTCAACGCTCGTGCCACATCAACGGATTGATCTCACCGGCATAGGGCCAATCTTCAGGATTCTGGACCAAGCCTTTGCGCACCGGATTACGCCAGACATAATCCCATTTTTGTGAGTAACTTTCACCGCGACGCAACTGCGTGTCCCAAAAATCCAATTGCCAGATAGGTTGTTCTTCTGGTCGCGGCCAGTACCGTGAGACCGTGCTCTTCCAAAACTTAACCCATCTCTTCAGCTCAACAACCACATCGCGCGGAGCGCAAAACAGATGCACGTGATCAGGCATGATAACATATTTACCAACCAGCCACGTTTCGGCGGCTTTCCAAGCCGCAACTATAGTCTCGGCAGTGTCGCGCTTTGCAAGAATGGATTTGCGCTGATGTGTGTTCACCGTGACAAAAGTAATCGGTGTTTGATTGCCATGATTGAAGATCGGTTTGTGAACAGGATGCCTGCGCCCCGGTTCGCGGTAGACTCCAAATTCGTCCATGGTGCCCTATTCTGGAGGGAAGCGCTCCGTCGCTTCCCCATCCTCATCCGTCGTTTTTGGAGGGAAGCGCTCCGTCGCTTCCCTGTTTAGTCAGGGCATTGACAGAGCAATGCCCTCCCGATTAATCAGGGCATTGACAGAGCAATGCCCTCCTGTTTAGTCAGGGCATTGACAGAGCAATGCCCTCCTGTTTAATCAGGGCATTGACAAAGCAATGCCCTCCCGTTTAGTCAGGGCATTGACAGAGCAATGCCCTCCCGATTAGTCAGGGCATTGACAGAGCAATGCCCTCCCGATTAGTCAGGGCACCGACGGAGCGGTGCCCTCCAGGGTCAACAGCATCGTCTCACGCCGTTGAAACGCCTCTCCGTCATCTCAACGTAGATCTCTTTGTCCGTTTTGCCGCAGCCGCCGATCGCGGGCGCCTGATCCTGCCCGACGTGTGCGCACGGGCAAACCTGCGCCTCCTGTCGCGCCCGTTCCAGTTGCGCTTCTCCCGACAATTCCTTGGCCAGCGCAAACCCGAGCGCCAGCAGACCCGCCGCCCGGACCGGCTTGGCCTCAGCCACGGCGTAGTCCGGCAGCCAAACCGGCGGGGTTTCGTGCAATACCGCTGACTTCCGCCGGGTCAACAGGAAAATCCACTCCCGAACACTGAGAAGGGCGATCATTCCCTCCAACAACATGAAAAAGCCGGTCGCTAGCGTATCCACAAAATTATTGAACCGCTTGGTCCGGTTAAGGCGCAGGTTCTTGCTGGCTTTGTCGATGGCGCCTTGTTCACCTCCGGCCTCGGCACTTGCCAACCCGGACTCCAGCTTCGGCATTTGTTCTCGCAACACCCGGTTTGACGCCAGAAATCCCACACTGGGACTGGGGTGGAAAATCTTTTCTGCGCCCGCGGTCATCGTAACCGCCAGCAGCCAAACCAGCGGGATGAAAGCGATCAGCGCAAACGCGGGCGCACGCAGGGCAGGCGCCGCGCCTGTCCGGGTGTCAAGGGCAGTTTCCTTGCGGGATTGGGCGGGCGAGACGCCAGCCCCACTCTGCAACCCTATCTTTAAAATGACCGTCGTCGCCAGGCACAGCGCGATGCCCGACAGCATCTGGTTCGAGATTCCGAAGATCGGCCAGAGCGCTTTCACGCCCCCCTCCGGATCACGCACGCCCATAATCAGAAAAAAACCCCAGCCCAACACCATGCCGCCGCTGGCCACGAGGTTTGCGCCGAAATGTCCCGTTTGCCGCATGGGCCGCCACACGTGCCCCAGCGCATCCTGCAACAAATAACGGCCCACGCGCGTGCCGGCGTCGAGCAGGGTCAGGATAAACAACGCCTCAAACATGATGGCGAAATGATACCACAGGTCGAGCCAGCGTCCCCGCGTGACACGGGAGAAAATGTCAGCCATGCCCACAGCCAGGGTCACCGCCCCGCCGGTCTTGCCCACCAGGCTGGGTTCACCCACCGCTTTCGCCAGCTCCGTCATCCGCTCGGCGCTCACCGGGAACCCTTCCCGAGTCACCTTCGCGGTCGTGACCGCCACCTTTTCGGGGATCGGCAGGGCGCCCACATCCACGTTGATGCTCAGGTAAACGCCCGGTTCCAGCGTGCAGGCGGCAATGATGGCCATGATGGCGACGAGCGATTCCAGGCACATGGCCCCGTAGCCGACCGACCGCGCATAGCTTTCCCGGGTGATGATCTTGGGCGTGATTCCACTCGCGACCAGCGTGTGAAAACCCGAAATCGCCCCGCAGGCAATGGTAATAAAACAGAACGGAAAAACCTTGCCCGGCACAACCAGGCCCGAACCATCCAGGAACTTCGTTGTCGCCGGCATCCTCAACTCCGGGAGCACCACCAGCACGCCGAAAGCAAGGGCGAAAATCGTGCCTAACTTCATGAATGTGCTCAGGTAATCGCGCGGCGCCAGCAACAGCCAGACCGGCAGAACGCTCGCCGCAAGCCCGTAGAAGATCACAGCCCAGGCGATTGGCTCCTTCCCCAGGCCGAAAAGCCGTGCCAGTTCTGGATGGCCGTAAACATATTGTCCACCCCACACTGCCAGCAGCAAAAGCACCACCCCGATCGCCGTCACTTCCAGAATTCGGCCCACCCGCCAATACCGCAGGTAACCTCCCATGAACATCGCGATGGGGATCGTTGCGCCAACGGTGAAAACGCCCCACGGACTCTCGCCGAGCGCGTTGACCACGACCAATGCCAGCACGGCCAGCACAATGATCAGGATGGAAATGACCGCCACCACCGCCACGGCGCCGGCCAGGGTGCCCAATTCCTCCTGAATCATTTGCGCCAACGATTTGCCGTCGCGCCGGATCGAGCAGAAAAGAATCACCAGGTCCTGAACTGCGCCGCCCAGGACGACCCCGATCAGAATCCATAGCGTGCCGGGCAAATAGCCAAACTGCGCCGCCAGCACCGGCCCCACCAACGGCCCCGCACCGGAAATCGCCGCGAAATGGTGGCCGAACACAATCCACCGGTTTGTCTTCACAAAATCCCTGCCATCGTCGTGGACTTCGCACGGCGTCGCGCGCCGGTCCTCGAGCATGAGCACCCGCGCCGCAATCCATTTCGAATAAAACCGGTACCCGATGGCATAGGAGCAAACCGCGGCAATGAGAATATAAACGGAGTTGAGCGGCTCCCCTCGATGCCCGGCCAGGACCGCATAGGCCCACGCCCCCATCACCGCAAGCAACAGCCAGAAGAGGTTGACGGCGAGTTTTTTCATTTCGCAACGTACCGCCTCCTTTTAGAAGAAGTTCGGGGCTATGCCCAGAAGATTTCAAGGTGATTGATTGCATCGAGGGCGTGTCCGATGGCGCGTGAGCGTTTGGAGTGCGTCCGGTTCACCGGCGCTTTGGACTACGGTGACGCCTGGACCAGGGAAAGCGGCGCTGAAGCGCCGCACTCCAAAGCCTTCACGCCGTTCCAGCGCGATGCGGCGGCTTTGGCTTCACCCGGCGCAAACCAAACTCGGAAAAGAGGCCGGGCATTGCTCCGAATACGCCCTGCCCTATAAAATAAGCCTCCAGGCTCGGAAAACATTGAACTTTGAACCCTGAACCTCGAACATTGATCGCATGGATGAGCCGGTTCAACTTCCGATCGACGGCGTGCTGGATTTGCACACGTTCAAACCGCGCGAGGTAAAAGACCTCGTGCGCGATTATCTGGAGGAATGCAGGAAGCGAGACATCCTGTGCGTGCGCATCATCCACGGCAAGGGCATCGGCCATCTGCGCCGGACGGTGCACTCGATCCTGGCCAAACATCCGGAGGTGATTTCGTTCGCTTTGGCGGGCGAACACCTGGGCGGCTGGGGCGCCACCGTCGTTCATCTGCGCAAGCGGGCGGCATCAAGCCACTCTACAGATGAGTCGTGAACCGTTTTTCGTCACCAAGACGAGGAAAAATCAGAAGTTTTCTGCCATCCGGCAACGTGGCCAGACCGACGGGCGTATTCGGGAAGAGCGCAAGCAATTCATCGTCGGTCAGAGAACGCTTTTGGACTGGTGCCGGGGGTTTAGTGCCGAGCTCGGCCGTCTGGAAGGACGGCGGGCGCGAGTTTCTTTGTTCAAGCCACAGCGCCGCCGCAGCCACGGCCAGCGTCAGGACGACACCCCGTCCCGCCACCCGCCAGCGCCGGCGGCGGCGGAGAACTCGAGCGCCTGCGAGCAAGGTGGTTTCGCGGCGGTTTTCGTCGTCAAGCAGATCATGAATCAGTTGTCGCTTCTCAGGCGTCATGGGACAATCTCCGGGTGATCAGCGAGCGCAGTTTAGCCCGCGCCCGTTCCAAGCGGCTGGATACAGCCTTGGGAGTCGCGTTGAGCTGTTTGGCAATCTCCTTGTGGCTCAACCGATCAAAATAAAACCATTCGATGATCTGGCGTTCTTCCGCGTCCATCGCCAACAATGCCGCGTCGAGGCTTTCCTCCAGCAGGGAATCCGCTTCAACGGCATCCGGGCACTCCGGCAGGTCCGCCAGGCTGACGACCGCTGAATCCCGTTGCTGGCGCCGGAAGGCCTTGGTGAGCTGCTGCCGGGCGACGCGCGCCAGCCAATTCCACAAATGCTCTTCGCCCTCGGCGCGACGGAGCTTTGCCGCGGCCGTCATGAACACCGCTTGCACCGTGTCGTGCGCGAGCGAATCATTGCCGCGGCCGAGCACCAGCGCGAGACAAAACAAACGTCGGTGATAACGGTCATACAGTTGCCGGAACGCCGCTTCGTCCCCGCGCGCTACGGCCGCCGCGAGGCGACGCGCGTCGGCATCGGCGCTGGCCGAAGTCGTTTTCAGGCTGGCTGCCTCCACAATCGGGCGGGGTGTTTGCTCCCGCACAAGCAAGAGCATGGAGGTGATCGAAGCAGTCATTCGTTCATGGCCCGAACCTACCTGGAGCCGCCGCCTCCGCTGCTCTTCGGGTCTGCTGTTTTGGGCTTGGATTCAGCGGCTTCGGGATGTACTTTGCGCCTAAGTTGCTCCTTTTCCCGGAGAGCTGCAAGGGTCCATTGGATAAACTCAATTTGGTCAGGCGTGCCGGTGACGATAAGCAACTGCGCTTGCCTGTGGAATTGGACCGCTCCCGGCTGGCTGTACGTCATGTCCCAGACTTCTTGAACGGTCTTGACGACTTGTTCCATGGTCATGCCCCCGGATTTTTCGTCGCCGGTCAGTTCGCCCACGAAGAAGACCATCCGCTTCGGCTCCGGCGCCCGCGTCGCCACGGGCAAACCGGTCATCCGGTCAATGGGGGCCGGCGGTGCGAGCGGTGTCAGCGCCCGAAGCAACGCCGTGGGCCGGTGGCCGTTCAGCGTGAGTTCCCAGCGCAGAGGCGTTTTGTCGTTTTCAAAGACCAGATTCATGGCATTGAACACCTCACTGGCAGTCACATTTCTCAATTGCAGCCGTATGGTAATGTCTTGCCAGCCCTCTCTGTCCCCACCTTGGTTGACCGGCGTCAATACGTCAAAGTAATGCTTGAACAGCCCACGCAAATCGCGCGCCACCTCGCCGAGTGGCAGCCCGTCATAGAAGACGTTGGTAAGAACGAGATCGGGATCCTTCCAATCCGGGTCTTTCCAAGGTTTGGGTTGCCGCAGGGGCAAAACCGTGTTCGGATCGATCGCAGGCGCAGTATTCGGATCACTTTGCGGCGGCGCCGCGCCCAGCGACATGCTGAGGAGAAAGATGGCCGCCGTGGCTCCTAGTTGCAGTTTGGGTTTCATAGTCGAATCGTGTTCAGATTTTCCTGTCCACCCTGCATTAGCCCAACCCGGCAAAAATGCCTCGAAGTTTTTTAGCGCCAGCGCGCGATTCACTGCAACGCAAACCATCACTGGCTTTTCGGCGCGAACATCTGGGCCGCCATCTTCATCGCATTGATCTGCATCTGACGCTGCGCCGTCTGGAACTGTTCGAAGGACGTGGCTTGTTCCGGTGTCAAAATCTGCTGCGCGCGCGCCAGGAATTGCTGGTCGAACTGCGACTTTTCCTGGGCAAATTGGTTCAGATGATCCTCGTTGAACAACTCGGCGAAATTGGCGTCGCCGGGATTGCGGTTGCTGTAATCCGTCGTCCACTTGAAGCTGCTTCGTTCGTCCGTCATTGCCTGAACCAACTGCTCCTCCTGCGAAGCACTGAGCGGCGTCCCGGAGCCGGCGAGTTGATCTTTGAACTGGCTGACCGTCATCCGGTCAGGAGTGCCCTTTTCATAGGTCTGAAAAGTCGCGTAATTGTCATCGCCGAGAAGCTGTTTGATTTGCGCATCATAGCCGTCGGTTTCCGTCTTGATTTGCTGGGCCAACTCCGCGCGCTGGGCAGCGTCCAGGCTCCCATCCAGCATGGACATGCCCACATCCGTCCCCACCATCATTTTCTTCTGGAGCAAGTCCTTCAACGAAGCGGCCTGGTCCGGCGTCAGATTGAGCTGCTGAATCAATGCGCCGTACGTCTTGTCGATCATCGGTCCCATGAACATTTTCTGCTGCGACTTGATCATCTCCTTCATCTTCGGATCTTTGAACATGCCGGCCAGGAGATTGCCCGGGCGGTTGGTCTTGGCGGCGGCCAGAGATTGCTGCAACTGATCAACCTGCTCCGATTTCTCAACCGCGGCGGCGGAAGTTTCCTTGAGGGTGTTCTGCAGGATCTTGGCCTTTTGTTCCGCGAGCGCGGCCTTTTCGATGGCCTCGGACTTCTCCTTCAACTGATTTTCCACGGCGGCGAGCCGCGATTCAGTCTGCGCAAGTTGGGCGGTCCGGGTTTGAAGTTTGTCTCGCTGCACCACACACAACGCGCCGAGCCCCACGGTGGCAACCAGCAGAATGGCGCTGACAATGTTTTTCATAAGAGTTAAGAGACCGCTCTTTCAACGAGCGACATTAATGATTCAAGCTTCATCTTTCGAAGTACTATTAGGAAAAACCAGCAAAAAGTTACGGCGAATTCCGGCAGGAATCATTCCTCGTTCGCCCGGACCGGCGAAGGCGCCTGGCTTGCCAGATGCCCGAGGTGCTTCCAGGCGGTGATGAAGGTTTCCTGGGCCAGGTCCTCGCTCTGGCCTAAACTGCCCGTGGCGCTGTAAGCCAGCGAGCAGATCAGCGATTGGTAACGCGAGACGATGTGCCCGAAGGCATCGCGATTGCCAGCCATGCTTTGCGCAACCAATTCTACATCCGCAGTGCCCGCTCCAGCCATCATTCTGCTCGTGATCATATCACCGTATGAGTGGCAATCAGAGCGGAAAAGGTGACAGGCAAAAGCCCGATTCCAAAGATTCAACCCCCGGCAAGCCTCTTCGGCACCGGGCTCGCCTGGCTCAGCAGGGTTTCCGATCCGAGCGGTGTTCGGTTCGGATTCAGCGGACGGGGTATGCCCAAACCCAATCGCCTTCCAACAAATAGGGCATGCGGTCGGGCCATCGCTGCCAGTCCAACCCGCCGGAATTCGCCCGGCCGCCGTCGTCGGTCCGGTTGAGTCCGACGGAATAGAGCAGAAACCGGTCAGCGTCGAGCCGCCGGTATTTCAGCGGTTGTCCGTTGACAACGTCGTGTGGGAGTTTCGCGACGAAGCGCGGGACCAGCGCCTCGAGCGTTTCTGGATATTGCCCCGTGGCGAGCCGATGGCGTTCGAGGGCGCAGGCCAAAACGGCTTCATCCACCGCCGACTGCGCAAAGCAGAAAGAGCCGGCACTGCCCAGCACTTCCCTGACTTTGGGCACGACGAAAACAGGGAAGAAGGGATCGGACGAATCTCGCAGGATTTCCAGCCGTGACGGTTCGACGCGCAGCGCGCGTGGGGTGGCCGGGTCTGAGAAGGCGGCAACCTTACGCAAACATTCCCGGTGAATGGCCGCCTGATCCTGCAACGACCAACCGGTGGGATACATCCCGAACAGCAGGCGCAGACTCCATTCCTTGCCATCATCTCTTTCGCGACGCTCCGAATGAACCGGCACCCGTTGGCTGTGGTGAGCGGTGGGAATAACGGACTCCAGGATAGCGGCCAAGCCAAATGATTCCACCCGGATCACCGCCGGGTAATCGGCCAGGAGGTCGAAACCCGCAAGCTGGCTTTGCAGCGCGCGCACTTGTTGGTCATTCCACTGCCGTGATGCCAACCCTTCCCAAACGGGTTGAATTGCGTCCACCACCACGCGCAAACGGCGCCAGCTCGCCCACATCGACGGCTGTTGCCGGGCGTAATCGCCCAGACGCAACGCCAACTGCGTGTCCTGGAACGCCGCATCCGTCTGTCCCATTGCCAGCTCCGCAGACGCGCGGACGCGCACGATACGAGCGACCCCCCCCAGCAGCCGCAAGCCAGAGTTTTCTCCCAGAAACTGGCGTCCCCAGTCAACGGGGAAGCGACAATACGGGCGGCTGCTGTAGTCGCGCAACTGGTCGATGGTTTCGTCGAACGGTTTCAGTGAAGCCAATATCTGATCCGCAGCCTTGGCTGGCTCCAGATCCGGCACGGGACGCGGAATGGACCTCAGTTCCTCGGCGCCAGCCGGGCTCGGGGAGTTCTTTGCCGGCAGATTGTTCTCCCCGCCGCGCAGCGAGTGCAGCCAGGGACGGAAATCAGTCCATTCCTGGTTCAGCCAGGGCGCGAACTTCAAGTTCGTGACGCAAAGCGACTGCCACCGTTCCAACGTGGAAACCGAAGACACCCAGGCGAGCTCCCCACTGTCACCCGGCTTCGAGGCGGCGTCCGGACCGTTTGTCAACGCCGTGAGCATCGGCGCGAAGCACGGCGCCTGGGCGAAGTCCTGATTCTCCGGCACTGGCGGCGGGACCATCCGGTTCAGATCCAGCGTCTCGCCCTGACGCTCCGCATCAACGACGAGCCTGGCCCAGGCTCGTTTGCCCCGCCACCGCTCGACGTTGTAGAACAACACGACCGTGGACACGGCAAAAAGCGCGCTCCAGCCACACAGGCGAAACGCCTGGCGGCTGAACATCCAGCGCCATCCGTGTTTGAACGCGCCCGCAGCTAGCCGCACCACGGCCTGGCCCAGGATGAGCAGTAGCAACCCCAGAAAGAACGCCGCCAAACCGTGCATCGAGGGTTCGGATTGGAGCCAGCGCCAGTGCCAGTAAGCGGTCCAGCCGGCCAGCACGACAGCGCCGATCCCCAGCCAGCCAACCTTTCGATTCGAAAAAAAGTTTGGGGTGATCGGGTTCATGTTGCCTCCTTCAGCATTTCGCCGTCATGGCGTCGTTCGCTGCGCGGCGGTTTCACACCCGGATTCAGTCTCTGCTCTGGCACAGGTGTTCCCTCATCGGTCCGAGGCGATGCCTGCTGCCGTTCCGCCTTCAACACCGCCAGCAGTTCACGGAAGGACGGCGCCGCCGTGACGACTGCCGGCTTGGGCGCTTCCGGAGCCGTGAGCCGGAAGAACAAAATCAGGGTCCAAACCGCCGCCAGACTTCCCCAGGCAACCCGCCGGCCGGTGAGCCAGACGTTCAGCGGAGAACTTGCGGGGAAGCGATCCGCGCGTGAACCCGCCTTGACCGCCGACATCCAGCGGCGGCGCAGGCCCGGACCCGGAGTCACTTCCGGCAGACTGTGTGCGAGTCTCTCGAAATGGCCGACGACGGATTTCAACCCTTCAAATCGCGCGCGGCAACCCGGGCATTCGGCCAGGTGCGCTTCCACCTCGGCGCGTTCTTCCTCGTTCAAGCCCCCGTTGGCCAGCAGGCTAATGTTGGTCCGCTGGCGGCGGCACTTGTTGAAAAGCCAGTTCACATTCATGTATCCCCCCGTTGGTCGGAAAGGTTCAACACGGTTTTCATCCGCCGGAGTTTTTCCAGTGCGTGATGGAGCCGGGACTTAACCGTGCCGACCGAGAGGCCCAGCGCGCCGGCGATTTCGGGCAAAGACGCTCCCTGATAAAAGCGCAGGAGCACAACCTGCCGATGCTTGCGCGGCAGCAGATCAACGGCCTCGTGCAGTTGAGCCGTCAGTTCCTTCTGAACCAGCGCCTCTGCCGGCAACGGTTGGGCGTCCGTCGAGCGCTCCAGCAACGTCTCGGGTTCGATGCCTTCGGCGGGCCGCAGCGACGCCAGTGCCAGGGGCTGCGACCGCGCCTTGCGCGCCAGCTTCTGGAACCGGTGCAGGAGGATGGCGTAGAGCCAAGTGGAGAAGCGGCAGGTGTCGTTGAAACGAGGCAGGCTTTTCCAGGCTTCGGCCAGCGTTTCGACAACGAGGTCTTCCGCCGTGGCGGGATCGCGGCACAGGGCGACCGCCTGCTGGTAAAGCCGCTGTTCGCAGGCCCGGGCCAGCTCGCAAAACGCCTCCGTCTCGCCGTTGCGCGCTTGCGAGAGCAGTTCCGCCCATGGGACCCGGTCGAGCCGTTCTTCGGTAATGCCCACTGACTATCAATTCCCGGACGGCACGGGAAGGTTCAAAATAACTGTGAAGGGTCAGTTCCTGCTACCTCCCACTTTTGATGCCCCGTCATAGGCCAAGTGCCAATCCAGTCCCTCGACGCCAAACCACTGTTGCGCACGCGCATTCCATTCCAGCGGGAGCACGCCCTCGAGCTTCGAGCCGTCCTTGAGCGTCACCTTGTAGGAAACTGCCGGCCAACTGTTGGATTGGCGCGCCACCTCACCGAGGTCCACCGCAGTGATGGGATTCGTGCGGAAATGCTGACAAATCCACCGCACCCAGCCGGGAGCGTCTGTGTACACGCGATAATCCACATCAGGCGCCGGAAACGCGCGCCAGTTGCCCGGCTTCTGGTAGTCCGCCTTGCGAATGGCATCGAACAACCGCACTGCCGCCTCCTGGATGACATTGGTCTCGTTCGCCCAGTCCTGGAGTTTGCCGGCGAGCGCTTTCTTTTCCCAGTCGCTGCCCATTTCCCAGGCATTGAGCGGCCCGAGAGCCCGCCACTCGTAGCGCGGCTGACCCCAGCTCCGGCTCATCCACTGAACGAAGCCCTCCGCATCGGCTTTCTTAAGACCTTCACCCTCCACCAGGTTCTTGCCAAACGTTATCCGGTGGCGGCGATCCAGTTCCTGAACGAACGCATCCGAGTAAAAACCGGGAATTAATGGCGAGAACGTCTCGTCTTCCAGCGGTCCGAGATACAGATAAGCGTGATAGCCGTTGCGGAATGGATCGGCCGTCAGATGATCGAGCGAGGCGTCAAACACTTGCTCCCCGAACGGGCCGTGGTCGAGCGGAAAGGCGAAGGCGCGGTTGGTCAACCTGGCAAAGGCAGTCTCAAAAAGGCCCAGCGCGATGCGGCCTTTCACTTCCCCCATGTTGGACATGACCGGTGAGTGCGGGAAAACAACGCAGAGATTGGTTTCCCCCAGTTTTTCGCGCAAATGCCATCCGGCGGACTTCATCGGTTCGCCTCCTGGACGAGTGAGATTCGCCATGGCATGCATGTAGCCGACGATAAACAATGCGTGGCGCGAATCCGCCGGGCGCTCGCGCAAGTCGCGCGCGATGTTCTCCGCCATGAACTGGTCGCGATCCACATCATACTTCCGCCAATCCTCGCGAGCCCGGATCTCTTTCCACGGCCGGGCCATGTCCACGAGCACAACGCGGAGGCGCCGCTCTTTCGGAAGCGGTTGGTTGGCTTCCCAGACCGTTTCGAGGAAGTCGAGCATCGGCTGATCCGGCCAGCCCATCCACAAGTTGTCGCGGAGCATTTCGATGACCGGTTGCGGGTCAACCTTTGGAGCCGCAAGGAACTGATCCACCAACGGCTGGTCGTTGGACGGAAGCTCCATGTAAATGACTCCGACGAGCCGGGAAAACTCCGGGTGCCGCACCAACGCCGCGTTGAAAGCCCAGTAGCGCGGACGATGATGAACCTCGCCGAGAATGACGAGGCGATGACCGGCCAGTGACTTTAACAGGAATGCCTGTGGCTCCATGGCTTCCCGCTCCAGGAATTCGACGAATGGCCGCAGGTGCTCCGCCGGGTTGGCGATGGGCGGACGCGAGCGTTGCATCTCCTCCGCTTCGCGGTAGGCGCAACGGCGGGCGAAGAGCTTGCGGGCCTCTTCGAGAGATCCGACCGCGTCGTTGCCGGCATTCAACCACTGTCCATTGACCAGTTCAAGATTCCGGATATCGATGATTTTCTTCCATGCATGCGGAATTCTGGCAAAGACCATCGCATAGTTGCCCCTGTAGATCTGGACCTCAACGACCTCGGCATTCAGCCATTCGTTGGCTGCCGCGGCAGACACTTCTTTCCGCTTTGCATCTGCTGGAAAGTACCAGGCTAATCTTTCGACACTCAAGCGGCCCCAGATTGCCTCGTCGCCTCGGGCCGAGGCTCGATTGAACACCGCATAGGCAGCCTCCGGCGTGGACAAGTCCTCGTTGGTCGGGAAAGCGGAAACCTTCTTACCGAGGGTGTAGGTCCGGACCAGGTTCGTGGACATAGCCCCGCCGGGCGCCTTCGTGTTGGACGGTTCCGTTCCGCCCGCAACGCGCAGCGTAAAGCCCAGCGCCAGACAGAAAGACATTGCCCCGAATCCAGTTCGTCCGACTCCAATCTTCAACACATCCATGCCTCGCATAATGCACCTCCACGCAATCTCCGATCCCGGCGAGCGTGGCACCGTGTCCTCAATCTGACAAGGCGCCGTCCGAAGAGTCACGCGTCCACGTGAATCGCCCCCCCCTGCCCCGGCCTTGACTACTTGCCTTGGAGCGTTTCTGTGAGTTCTGCGACGCGCAATTCCAACCGCTTGATGTCGCGCTTCATGCTGTGGCGATGGACCATCTGCCAAGCGAATATCCTCAGCACATCAAACTCATGCACGCCCACGATAAAAAGGGCCGCATACATGATCTGCCATTGGGTCTGGTCCGTCTTGAAAACTCGGGACGGCCGGTCATCGTGTAAGCATGCCGCCAGAAGCGTTTCTGCCAGCGGGAAACCAGCGTCTCGAATGCCTCGCGGCGTCCGCTCTGGGCATCGATCACCAGTATCTCGTCAACGATTCGCTCGGCCGAATTCTGCATCCACACGGATAAGTCCGATCAGAGCCGGTTTCGGTTCACTCATTCCTCGCAGTCTTCCGCAGCATAAATGTCATTTTCGCACACGTTGTTTCGCACACGTTGTATTGCAGGTGGAGCGCGCGGGGGTTGGCAGTGTCCACATGCGCCGGCACGGGCCCGCGCTCAGCGGCCAGGCGGGTACAAGAGACACATCAACACTGTGTCCGCAATGGCCACGGCGACTTCGAAAGCGACGAGCCGTTGAAGAAACTGGTTCAACAGCTTCAGTCTGAACTCCAACTGCTGCGTGGCGATGCCAACGACTTGCGTGAGACTCGTGTCAAGCTGACCACCCAGTGAGCCCGTCGCAATCAATCCTTTGATTTGATCCTCCAGCAGCGACGGCTCTTCGAAGGCGTCCCCAACAGTGCCTTGCCGCTCCAGGATCCGGCGGGCCTTCGAAAAGTCTCTTCGAACGGCGGAATTACGGACCGTGCTTAATGCCAGATCGAACATGGGCAGGACACCCAACCCGCCCGCTGCGTACATCAGGCGAAACGTTCCAAAGAACAAGACCACCGCCAGACGGATTTCCGTCTCGCGGATGACGGGAATCTGGAGCAAAAGCCTGTCTGCCGCTTCTTTGACGAGGCGGATTCTCAGCACGAGCCAGACGGCTGCAACCATCACCAACCCCGTGACAAAGGTGTCGCGGACCAGCAGCCAGGCAAAATGATATAGCCCGAAGTACAGGAAGATTCCCGTCCGCACAAACCACCCGAAAAGCACGCAGATTAAGGGATAAAGCCAGGTATTCCGAACCAGAGTCACCGAAGGCTTCACGCGCCGACAGTGATCCTGGACCAATTCGAACGCTTCAACTTGCCGGCCGCCCAGTTCTCCAGCGCGGATCACGGGCAGGAAAAAATGCGGGAACTGTCGCCCGCCGGACTGGAGGCCTTCGGAGATGGGTGCTCCCTGGTCACACGCCCGGATCGCCGCATGGATGCACCTTCTAAACGATTCGGAGCAGACGGTTCTCCCGCTTAACTCGAGAGCCTTGCGGGGTGAGAGCCCGGATGAAAGGCACTGCGCCATGGAGCCGGAGAACAGCGACAAAGCATCCAAGCTGATCTTGGAGCACGTCACCTCTGAGTCCTCGGCTGGTCGAGACACGCGCGGATCAGCCAGTCTCCCTTCTTGAAGGGGGCGTCCTCACGTCCGGGAAGGGCCACGAAGGAATGGCCGCCGGCCTCTTTGTCATAGTTGGCGTAGATGCCTTTCGTGGCCGTGGGGTTGAAGCATACACAAATGACGAATTCCGGAGGCACGCGGGTGGGCGGCACTTTCAGCGTGACCCATTTCCCCTCCCCTTCGCCTGCGTACGGAAAGCTCGAATAGGGAAACGGGAAGTCCGCGATCGGTTTGAATCCCTTGTCGCACAGCCAGACGTGGAAATTCTCCTTCGGCGGCTCCGGCAAGCCGTAGCGCGAACCGAACATGCGCACTTCTGTGAGAAAACAGTTCGTGCCATTAGCCTCAAACCGCACGGCATGTCCGCTGCCCGCGATACTGGATTTGCCCGCTGGCTGGCCGTCATCCAGGGCCAGTTCAACAGGGCGGCCCGCCAACGCACTGGCTTCAATTGTTTCCACCGGGAAATCGCTCTTTCCCAGTTCTTGGATGAGGGCTGGTTCGGATTCGTACCACCAGGCGGCCAGGCGTTCGGCTTCCGGCCGGGCGGAAAGTGTTGGCCTGATGGCGGTTCCCGGATCCAGCGGGTCGATGCGTGCCTTGGCCCACGCTGCAAAGAGGGGCGCCGTCCCCTTGTCGCCAACAATTTCAACCAACGCCTTCCAGGCCCGAACCGCCTGGTTGAACGAGTTTGTGTTGCTGTCTTGCGCCAAGCTCTTCTCCAGACGTTGCATCCCGTCGGCCCGATAATCGTAATGGTCCGGCCAGATTTCCGGGCCGCATTTGACATAGACCATGTCGGTCAAGCGCGAGCCGAGGTAGTGTGCCCAGGCTTCCTTGGCGTCGTTCTTCATCCAGTCGCAGTCTTTGATCAGCCGGTACATTGCCAGGTGCCCGACCTCATGGCAGAGACCGTAGATATGGAACGTCCCGGTGCGGGCCGGCCGCTCAAGCCCCGCCTCGGAACTCACATCCAGAACGAAGTGATCCTCTCCATCATTAAACAACTGGACCTCGCGGTCAGCATCGGCGGTGACGGTAATCGTGATGACCTCGGGCATGTCGAAACCGAATTGTTCCGCGGCGATGGAACGAGCGACGGCGATGGTCCGCGCAATGGCTTGAGCGTAAGCCACACTGACGCCGGCGTAAGAAACCTCAACCCCGTTGGTCTCGAAGGTCTGGTATTGCGGGGTGGTCCGTGGGCTGGCTGATTTGCTTTTGCGGGGAGCGGGTGAAGGCTCATCGGGCAGTTCCGACAATGGCCGGTTGACCACCACTTGATCCAACCAGGCGACTTTCTGGTCGCGATATCGGCCTTGGTCAAACAGCCAAAGGCCACCGTCGTGCAGCTTGAATTTCCAATCGAACTGCACGCTTTTTTCCGCGGCTCTCTTGACGGTCACCGACAGAGGCGCATAATGACCAGGGGTAACTTCGGCGTAGTCGGAGAAGGTTTCTTCGATTCTTACCGGCGTTGTCGCAACCAGCACCACGGACTTCAACGGCACCATCCTCCCGGCGTCGATCACCAGTTGCGCCTCTTCGCCACCAAAGCTGAAATACCCAACCCAGGAACCCTTCACGCCATTGCCACATGCTCCCCTCAGCGGTGGAGCCACAGCCAATTCCAACGTAATCCGGCCATTCTTTTCCGTCACCACACGAACCTGGGCACAGGTGGGATCTTTGGCCAGACATTGCAGCACCGAGTAATAAGTGACGCCCTGGCGACGCGGATGTGAGGCTTTGGCCGGCTCGACGACACGGACGGGGTACTGCCCGGAGTCGGGATTGCCTTGCTCGCCCTGGCGCAAGTGGAAGACATAGGCGTAATTGGTGACGGCCTCGAGGGGCACCAGCAGCCAATAGCGGTTCACCTCGATCAACTGCCTTAAAATCGCCTGCCCGCGTGCCTGGACATCCTGTGCCGGCGGGTGGGACACAGGCGCCGGAGCGTCAGGCAATTCCGTGCCGCCCGCAGCGCTTGCCGCGAAACTCAGCGCCAGACCGAGAGAAAACGCTCTGAATCCAATCTGTCCGACTCCAATCTTTAACACATTCATGCCTCGCATAATTCGCCTCCGTAATTTCACCAACTCTGGCCAACCCGGCGGCACCTTACCTCTTTGACAAGGTGCCGCCCGCGTGCTCACGCCCCCATGAGTGGCCGGAACCAGGGAACCGCGTTCCCAGCGCATCCTCAGTTCACCCAGCCAAAGCAGCGTTCTCTTCCCATGAACCCGTTCTTCCTGGAGGGAAGCGCTTCGTCGCTTCCCCATTTGATCAGGGCACCGACGGAGCGGTGCCCTCCAGGTTCATGGCCCGTGAGCCGTTCCAAAAGGAACAGGAGGCGTTCCATGCAGCCCTCGAAATTGGCACGGCGACTGTGAGACATTCTGCCGACCCGCACAAGCGCAACGGCAGCGGAACTCGAAAGAGTCCCGCTGCCGCGCGTACTAACAGCTTCCCGGGCAGATCAGATTCCGCCATCAACCAACCAGCGGTGGGTTGGATTGTCGTTTCTCACAGCCAGGTTGAGCTTCTTAACGTAGCCATTCTTGAGTTTGATTTCGTAAGGGACATAACGACCGGGATAGGCCTGGGAACTGAGAGCCGTGCCGATATTGATAATTTCAAGACCGCCGGTGACTTGCTTGAACTCGTCGGTGATCGGTTGCATGAATTTCCCCGCCTCATTCCAGTCCTCCCGGCCACAAGCCTCCAAGAACGCCCGCGCGGCCTGCTCCGGAGTCATGGCCGCATATTTTTCATTGTCTGGCAGCTTTTGCGGTTCCTGGTACCAGTTCACATCCGCGGGCAGCTCGAAATGGAACACATTGGGATCAATAGGCTTGTTGTAGTCAATCTGTTTGGCCTCCACAATCAACACGTCGGCAGGATCGTCGTGCAGGTAAACCTGGACGGCTTCCAACCGTCCGGTCTGGTCGCCGAAGCGGTAAACCTGGCGGGTATTGGCGGTGCTTAAAAACTTATTCCGCATGCGATCGCCCTCGGGCAGACCGGATTTCGTTTCGATGGTCACAATCGCTTTGGGAGCGCCGGTGGCATCTGTTTCCCGCGTAAGTTCCGTCTTCCAGCCGCGAGCCTGGCCAAACCGGCGCGCGGCATCGGACGATTGAGCAAAGTTCGCCATGTCGTGCAGCCATTGTGTATCGAACGCACTCTGCGACGGCTGCGGCAGTTTCATGGCGACGTTGCCGGATTTGATAAAGAGCAGTGTGGATTGGCCGTCCATGACGGCCACCCGGCCGGGTTTATCTACCCGCCACCTTCCGCTGTTTCCAAACTCTTTCCATAATTCAACCGGCACGAAATCATGGTCCGGCTCGATAAACGAGAAATTATCATTGGGGAGGGTCCGCATCTGGCACAGCATGTGAAAGCTGGTGACTTTGGCGGCCCCCTTGGCAGCTTGAGCCGTCACCTCGCGCGGCACCGAGAGAATGATTCCCAGGATTGTCACCGCCCCCAGAACCCATCCTGTTCCTGCTATGTGTTTGTTCATGATATTAGTCCTTTCTTTTTTCGCTTCGTAGAATGTCGATTGTCCGTTGCGGCAATGTGTTCTCCATGGTTGATTCGGCGGCTCAGAATCCGCCACCATCGACGAACCAGCGGCCGGTCGCCGGGTCCTTCTTGAGCGCCAGATTGTGCTTTATCACACGGCCGCCCTCGAGCTTGATCTCGTAAGGAACGAATTGTGCCTCGGGACTGGCGGCGGAAGTAAAGCTCTGCCCCAGGCTGACGATCTCCAGCCCGCTCACGGTCTGCTTGGTGGCCTCGTCAACCGGCGACCTCCGGAATTTCTCCGCCTCAGTCCAATCTCCACGTCCGAAAGCCTCAAAATAGGCGCGTGCGGCCTGTGCAGCGGTCATCGATGCGTACTTTTCGTTGTCGGGCAGCTTCTGCATCTCAAGCTGGTACCAATTGACGTTTTTCGGCAACTCGAACTGGAACACAGCGGGATCAATTGGCCGGTTATAATCAATCTGCTGGAGCTCGAAAATCAGCACTTCGCCCGACGTCGCATGGAGGTAAATCCTGACCGACTCCAGCAGTTTGGTCTGGTCGTCAAAAACGTAAACCCGCCGCGTATCCGCGGTCATGAAGAACTTGTTCTTGAGATAGTCGCTGTCCGGCAGACCGGACTTGGCTTCGATTGTGATAACGGATTTGGGGTTCCCGTCGGCGCCTTGTTCCCGCTTCAGCGTCACCGGCCACCCGTGGGCTTTGATCGCGGTCAGTTCGTTGGTGAGCGTTTCACTCGGGTCAGCCATCTCGTGCAGCCATTCGGTGTCAAATGCGCTCTGCGACGGTCGGGGCACCCTCATGGCGAGGTTGGCCGTTCTGATGAAGAGCAGGGTTGACTGGCCGTCCATGACGGCGACGCGTGCGGGTTTTTCGACCCGCCATTTCAGTTCCGGCTCGAACTGTTTCCACAACTCGACCGTGACAAAGTCAAGGTCGGGATTGATGTAGCTGAAGTTGTCTTGCGGCGCCGTGCGCAATTGGCCGCGCAAGTGGATGCTGCTCAGTTTGGACACGGCCTTCGCGCCGCGCGCCAGGACTTCCGCCGCACTGGCCTGAGTCCTGGGAGAAACCAGAAACACAATCAAAACCAGAGCGGCCGCGCCGGCGGCGGCGCCCAACCCGAATCCCCATCGATTTCTGAATAACAAGTTCATAAGGGTATTCCTCTCCGGTCCCAACTGTTGTTGACGAACTCGCCGCATGACCGGTTCGACCAGGGACACTTCGGCGGCGACACGGCCGCTGGCGGCCAATCGCTGTTGCAGCCCGGTGACACTGGCGCATTCAGCGCGGCAGGCCGCGCAGGTTTCAAGATGTGCCCGGCACTGGCGGGCCTGTTCGGTGTCGAGCAAGCCTTCCAGGCAGGCGACCAGGTTGTCCCGGCATTCAGCGCAGTTCATGGTTGTCCGGTTGGTTGACGGTTTGTTCCGCGCCTTCGCGGATCTCAAGTTCCTGCCGCAGCAGGGCGTAAGCGCGCGAGAGCGTTTTGGTGACCGTGCCCAGCGGCAGCTCGAGTCGTGTGGCCACTTCCTGACAGGAAAGGCCCTCGTAAAACCGCAGCAGAATCACGTGACGATAGGATTCGGGCAGGACAGCAATGGCTTGTTCCAACGGATAATCCGAACGGCTGTCGCCGGCCTCAGCCATCATAACCTCCGCAGCTTCACAATCCCTTTGCCGATGTCCCGCAGCGCGGAACTGTTCCTTGGCAACCCGTCCCGCAATGCCCAGCAGCCAGGAATAAAACGACTCCGGTTTCCGGAGCTTTTTCAGCGACAGGAACGCCCTCACGAACGATTCCTGCGCCGCTTCCTCGGCTTGCAGACGGTCCCCAAGGCGGCCTGCCAGATAGGAGAACAGCGGTTTTTGATACCGCCCCACCAGCAAACCGAAGTCCTCAGGATGCCCGTCACGACAACGCTCGACTTGTTCCTTGTCGTTCAGATCCATGCGATGTCCTGTTCCAATGAACTCATATCGTCACAGGATAGTGACGACCAGCGCGATTTTGCGACAAAAAGGGCGGGTGTGGGCGCGACAAAATATTGCGTAGCTGCGCATTTTTTTGTCGCGGCGTCCCGGTGGCCCCGGCAAAGACCCCAAAACCCCTCGCCACCGATGCCACCGGGGGCGGAACTTCAGGTCGAGTCCCAACTCGCTTACAAATCTGTAATCCTGCAGACAGCTTCCCGTCAGGTGCCGCCCCTCCAATCCCACGAAGACTAATAGAAACAACTCACCATTGATTATGAAAGCATACTTCGGTTATCTCAGCAGCCGGCTGGCGGTTATCGCTCTGGCCGGCGGAGTCGCGTTGGCCGGTTCGGCGCTGGCCATCGATCACACGCTAAACGAAAAATCCCGGACCACGTCCGTAAACGTGCCGCTGGACGAAACCGCGGTGCTGCGCGACGGCCTGCCGCGCGGCAGCTTCGCGCCCATCGTCAAAAAGGTCGCGCCGGGGGTGGTCAAGATTGTGACGACCACCAAAATCAGCAATGCGGCCATCCAGGAGTTCCCGGGCTTCGCGGATCCGTTCTGGCGCCGGTTTTTCGGCGATCAATTCGGCCAGATGCTTCCGCACCAATCCGGGCCGCAAGTGGAACACGGCCTGGGCTCCGGCGTGATCGTCACGCCGGACGGCTACATCCTCACAAACAACCACGTCGTCGACGGCGCCAAGGAGGTGAGGGTGACGCTGCAGGACGGTCGCGAGTTCAGCGCCAAGGTGATCGGCCGTGACCCGAAGTCCGACATCGCCGTGGTAAAGATTGACGCCACAGGCCTGCCGGTCGTCCCGATGGCCGACAGCAGCAAGGTTGAGGTTGGCGACCGCGTTCTGGCCATCGGCAACCCCTTTGGGGTCGGCCAGACCGTTACCGAAGGCATTGTCAGCGCGAAGAACCGGGGCAATGTGGGAATTGAAGATTACGAGGATTTCATCCAAACCGACGCGGCCATCAATCCGGGCAACTCCGGCGGCGCGTTGGTGGACATTGACGGCCGGTTGATCGGCATCAACACCGCCATCCTCAGCCGCTCGGGCGGCAGCCAGGGCGTCGGCTTCGCCATCCCGTCGGATCTCGCCCGCAACGTCATGGAGAGCCTGATCCAGTACGGCCGTGTCACGCGCGGGTATCTGGGCGTCACCATCCAGAACGTCACGCCCGCGCTGGCGCAGGAATTCAACCTCAAACAAACGACCGGCGCCCTCGTCGGCGATGTGGTCCCGCAGGGTCCGGCCGATAAAGCCGGCTTCAAGTCGGGCGACGTGATCGTGAATTTCAACGGCGGCAAAGTCAGCGACAGCCGTCACCTGCAGCTTCAGGTCGCGGAAACGAAACCCGGCTCAACCGTGCCCGTCGAGATCATCCGCGATGGGGAGAAGAAGGTTCTGGAGGTAAAAATCAGGCAACTCCCCGGCACAGAAGAGTTGGCCGCGGCGAAGCCGCAAAACGGCGGTGACACCGGCACGCTCAACGGCGTGGGCGTGAGCGACCTTGACCGCCAGGCCCGCCGTGAATTCGATGTGCCGCCGGACGTCCAGGGCGCCCTCGTCACCGAGGTGGATCCGACTTCAGCCGCAGCAGCCGCCGGCATCCAACCGGGCGACGTGATCGAACAAATCAATCGTCAGCCGGTGAAAAACGCGGAAGATGCCGTGCGCCTGACCGAAAACGCCGCGAGCAAACTCACGCTCGTGCGGGTCTGGGATAAAGGCGGCAGCCATTACGTGGTGGTGGATGAGAGCAACCAGCCCGGTTGACCCCTTTTCTGATTCGCCAATGAATCGAATTCCTCGACCTCGGTGGGGAAGAAGGTGTGGATGAGAAACAGGCTCGTGCCACTCGTTGGAACCAGCACCAGGGTCTTCGGCTTTCGATGGCTAATCCCAGTCGCCCGGCTCATCCTCATCCCAATCCCAGCCCGCGAGTCTGACCAGCAGCGCGCCCCGCCGCCACAGTTGAGTTCCGGGACGCGGTTTCATTTTGTGCGTCCTGAAAATCATGCGCGAGAATGGCTTCAAGCCGGCGGCAGATTTCACGGCCGTAATCCGTCCACAGTCCCGAGCCCCAATAGCGGTAACAACTGGTCTGGGAGCAGAGCAGGTGGAAAAGGGCGTTGCGATAACGGTATTCGTGGGTCGGAATCCGCGGTTGGATGACCTTTTCATAGAAATGCGAACTGGCCTTTTCCATCGGACCGAGCAGGTTCTCATAACCCCGGATCCAGGAGATGTTGTTCGTCCAACTGCCCCCTTCCATGTGGAAGCGGCTGTTCTCATGCCGCAACTGCTCGATCACCCCGGCCAGCTTCTCCGGTCCCCGGCCGGGTTGGAAACGATCCCAGATCCGCTTCTGGAACAACGGTTGCAACACCGGAAAATCCTGCTCCCGAACGCCGCCGGCCCGGAGATGCTCCAGATACTCCGTCACGTTCAGGATCGGAGTCGGTGAGCCGGAACATTCGCGGATCACCTCGAAGTACTTTGACGGAAAATCATTCATCATCACGCCGCCGTTTTCGCCGTCCGAAATCTGTGTCACCAGCGGCGGAACGGATTTGCCGGCCAAGTCCCAACGGGAAAGCCCCTTGGCCTCGTAACAGGGTTGCATCTGGCCGACGAGCTTGGTGTCGCTGCCCTGGGTTTTGACGATGGCGACGATGCTGGTTTCTTCGCCGCGCGAATTCCGGCAGACCATACGGTGGGGCAGGTGCTTGCGCTCGGGCCCGTCGCCGGTGTCCGGCCGCTCGACCGAATGTTCCTGCACCAGCACCCAGTCGAAACCGCATTCTTTGAGTGTCTTGACGAATTCGTACGCGATGTCGGGATGATTGGGCAGGGCCATTTCCGACGGCGAAAAACCGCGCACGCGAGCGAGCGCTTCGAACCCGAAGATCGCGGCGAAGTGATGTTGCCAGGCTTTGATGTGCAGGCGGTAATCCTGCATGGGAGTGGAGGGGGCGACCGCGTGGCCCCAGGGACAGCCCAGCCATTCCACAGCGGAACGGTAACGCGGGTTGCAGGCGATGATCTTGAGGCTGTCGATCACGTCATTCAGCCCCGCCTGACGCAGCCCGTGCAGCAACGTCCCCGAATACTCCAGCATGACGCGCGGTTGTCGGCCTTCGTGGATCAATTGCGGAATGAATTCGCCCATCCGCTTGTAACACTGGTGGAAGACCGAGGCGTTGTGGTTGTCGCCGATGCTCGGGTTGTCCATCATGTATTTCAGGTTGCTGATCATGGCGGCGGTGGCCAGGTTGCGGCCCCCGGCCGGGATCAGCGGCTGGTGCATGTGCAACCCGATGGCAAAGGCGCTGCGGATGTTGCGGAAATCAACCCGGCTTTCCGGCAGGAAAACCGGTTTGTCGCGCCGGGCTTGAAGCACGCTCTCGAGTTGTTGTTCCGCGCCGCAGAAGTTGGGCAATTGATCGACGTATTCGGGGAGATCGCTCATAAGACGGAAGTAGAACGGGTTTGGCCGACGCCGGTTTCTGTTTGAATTCGACTTTTCATATTCGCTTTTGTTCCCAAGTTTGTCGCCGTGAAGACGGAGCCGGCGACCGCGCCCGAGGGGTGCCTCAAAACCCGTTTCCGGCGACCGACATCCGTCCCGCCGGCTCACCCGGCGGGACGGGGAAATCCGGCGCCCTCCCCCTGCAAGGCGCCGCGTTGCACGTCTCCCCGTCCCGCTGATGATGCCTTCTTCACAAGGGCGGCTTTCCTGTCTACGTGACTGCCGAGGCAGTTAAGAAAGCCCTCTCCTCCTCCCGCCTCTCCCGCTCCGTTGGGCCTGAAAATTCGTCGCTCAGTTTTTTCCTGGCCGGCAGGAACTCCAGATGGCCTTTGCGGGCGACGCTCCGCAGGTACTCCTGGATCGGGGAAGCCTGCAAGTCCGTATCGTCGGGCACTCCGATCAGGGCCACGAGGGCGCTCGGCGCCTGACGGCGTCGCGGCAGCCACTCGTCAACCCACGAGTAGAAATCCAGCGGCAATTGATCCGTGGCATAAAGCGACACGATAATGACGTCGGCGGTGGCGGCTGCCCGAACGGCGCCGGGAAAGATTCGGGGTTGAGTCAGCACGCCCAGTCTCCAGAAAAGGGAGCGGATCCCTTCGACGCCCGTCAATTGCTTCACGCGCCCGCACACCTCCGTCGCCCATTTCCGGGTCCTGGCATCCCGATAAACCGTCACCGCGCTCAACGCATACCCCGCTTCCATCGAAGTCTCGGGCTCTTCCTCAAACAGGGTGATTGGATCCATGATTTTCATCTGTTCCATAAATTACCTCGATTCCGAAAATGTGATTCCTTTTGGCCAGGACACTGCGCGCGACCATCGGACATGAATCGTTGCGTCGGCGACGGCTTCGGCGGCGGGCGGGGTGAAGGAGTCGGCGTCTCGGGCCGAAGCTTCGGCGGCAAACAACGCCCCCGGTCCGAAGTCTGCCTCGAGACGACGATCTTCCTCCCCCCAGGCCTGCGTTTCCAGATCTCCCAGGGAAATCAGGAGTTCGATCGGATCATACATCATGCTCACGTTCGGTTTCACAAAGCGCCTTTCAGTGTCGCTTGCCCGCCCGCCGGTTCGCGAGTCAAACCGACGATGATGGAGACATTAGGCCACAGGTTTTCAGGTCGAACAGTCGGGAAGAACAGAACCCTGATGTCGGGGAATTCCCTGACCTTCCGCGGCCGTCGCGCATTGATGATCCCGGGCCAAAGCGTGGCATCGTCGCCGCCCAACAGGCTGCTCCGGATACCTTGTTGCAGGTTGTCGGTTGAACGTTCCGGGTTGGAGCACCCCGCGCCAGGCAACCTGCAACCTGCAATGTGCCACCTGGAAGGTTCGCCCAGGCAAGAGTTTATTCGATGAGATCGCACAGGCATGTCATCTCAGCCTATCCCACGGCTGAAAGAAAGGTTGAGTTCCTGGCCCGCGCTTCGGGCCAGGTCGAAAGCCCTCTTTATCTCGACTCCCAGGTCGTGGTTGGTGATCGAAAGTCGCACATTGAGCGTTTTGATTTTCGGCGCGCCCTGGAGGGGATGTTTTGGTCTGTAGGATTTCATTTTGGTGTTCATGGTCGTCATTTATCCGGTTGCTGGTTCTTTGCCTTTTGCCTGGATTTGCCAGGAATTCGGTGCTGCCTGACCACCGGCATGGGGCACCGCTAATCCGGTGATCGCGGTCAGGATAGGCCGCCGGATTTTTGCCCGAACAGTCGGGAAGAACAGAATTATGGTGTCAGGGAATCGCCTGACGCCTATCAGCCCATTCAAAAGCACTCTCTCTCTCTTAGGAGTCTAGAAGCCGAGGCTCATTCTTTTCTCCGAAGCAAGCAAGGATCCAGAGCCTTACTTACGTCGGCTCATGCTTGTTAAACGAGCTGGCCGTGCAGTGCAAGGGCCGGGGCTTTGTCTACGCCACCGGCTCCATCCAGAGCACCGCGCGGCCTGTGACATCAGCGCCACAATCCTTTTCCTCCTCCTCGTCCTCGGCCTCGTCCTGCCCCGCGTCCTCGCAAATCGTCGAGGACGCGGACGAGGCCAGTGGCGGGGTGAGCGGCCCGGAAGAGTCGGCTACCGCCGCTTGCCGGAGCCGGTCCTGGCCAGCGGCAGGGACGAGTGTGTTTCGTTCAACCACCCTTGCCGCAAGGCGTATTGAACCATTTCCGTCCGGCTCCGGAGTCCCAACTTCTCGCCGATCCGCACTCTGTAGGTTTCGACGGTTTTGCCGCTCAACTTGAGTTCGGCGGCGATCTCCTTGTTGGTGTAACCCCAGGCCAGCAGGCTCAGCACTTCCTTTTCCCGCTCGCTCAACTCGCTGCCGCGCGTTTCGCCGCCGGCCGACGATCCGGTCATTTGCCGGGCCAGTGCTTTGCCGGCCAGGCTCGGTTCGTAGTGAACCCCGCCCCCGGCCACAACGCCGATGGCTTTGACCAGTTCATCACCCGCCGAACGCTTGAGCACGTAGCCGGCGGCGCCGACCTTGCACAATTGGCGCAGGTAGCTTTCGTCCTCGTGGGCCGTAAGCGCGACGACTTTCAGCTCGGGACGTTCACCCTTGAGCAGTTCGGTGGCCTGCAGCCCGTTCAATTCGGGCATGGAAAGGTCCATCACCACCACATCGGGTTTGAGGTCACGCGCCTGGCACACGACTTCCTTGCCGTTGGCGGCTTCACCGACCACGTGCATGTCGGGCTGGCTGTCAATTAACAGACGCAGGCCTTCACGGACCATTTTATGGTCGTCGGCCAGCAGAATCCGAAGCTTTTTCATGGTTCCGCACCTCTCCGCCAGCAGTTTGTCCCAGCGGAATGCGCACGAACACCGCCGTGCCCGCGCCCGGGGTGGACTCGATTTCCAGCGTCCCTCGGACCAGCATGACACGCTCCTGCATGCCCAACAAGCCCAATTTGCCTTGGGTGACGGAGGTTTGCATCAGGGTGTCGACTTCGAAGCCATCGCCATTGTCCTCCACGATGAGAGAGATATGGCCGGGCCGGCGCTCCAGCAACACGCTGACGCGCCGGGCGTTGGCGTGCCGGACGACGTTGCTGAGGGCTTCTTGCGCGATACGATAGAGCGTTGTTTCCAGTTCCTGCGGGAGGCGGCGCGCTTCCAGACCCTGGCTGTGAAAGTCCAACGGCACTCCGCTGTTTTCCGACCATTCGGTGGTGTAGCGCCGCAGCGCCGCCTCCAGTCCCAGGTCGTCCAACACCGCCGGCCGCAATTCCCAGGCCAGACGGTGAATGTCGCGCACCAAGCCGTCGGCCAGTTGCTCCAGTTTGCCGATGGTCTCCTCGACGGCGGCGGCGAAAGGACCGTGTCTCCGGAATAGTTGCAGTCCCAATTTCAAGGCGGTGAGGTCCTGGCCCAGCCGATCGTGAAGCTCGCGCGAGATGCGTCCGCGCTCGGTCTCCTGCGCTTCGGACAGGCGGCGCAGCAGTTCTTCGTGCGCTTCTTCCAGGCGTTTGCGCTCGGTAATGTCACGCGCCGCGGCGAAGACGCCTTGCACCCGGCCGACCTCATCCCGGTAGAGCGTGGCGTTATACAGCACCTCCGCGGCGCGGCCGGTGGCGTGACAAATCGTCAGCGGATAATCCCGGACCAGTCCCTCGGCGAGGACCTTTTGATAGCCGGCCTCGGCCTTTTCAGGTTCGGTGAAATAACCGGAGAAATTGCTGCCGACGAGCCGCTCGCGCGGCACTCCGGTGATTTCTTCCGTGGCCCGGTTCACGTCGGTGATCTTGCCGTCCGGGCTGATGGTGACCAGCGGGTCGAGACTGGCTTCGATGAGGCTGCGGGCATATAGCGAGGCGACGCGCAACTCGGCCGTGCGGTCGGCCACTCGTTGCTCGAGTTCGGCGTTCAGCTTGCGGATTTGTTCCTCGTCCCGTTTGCGCGCGGTGATGTCGCGGTTGCTTGCCAGAATCAGCAGCCGGTCATCCGCCGCGCGCGCGGCCGTCTGCCGGCTTTCCACGGTAACGCGCCGGCCGTCGCGCGTGAGGTGGACCAGTTCGCCCTCCCAATGGCCGGTCTGCTCCAGTTGCGTCTCAATTCGCTCCGGCATCACCCCTTCGGTGCGCAGCAGGACGTGCGTCCGTTGACCCAGCGCCTCGGCGGCGGGCCAGCCGTAGAGCGCCTCCGCCCCGCGGTTCCAGAAGCGGATGGCGCCGCCCAACTCGTGCACGATCAGCGCCTCCCGGGCGTGGTCCATCAACGCGGCCTGATTGCGAAGCTGCGTCTCCGTCTTCCGCCGCGTTGCGTCGGCGCGATTGAGGGCCCGCGCAGTCCCCCAGACCAGCGCGCCCAGGAAGAGAATCATCGCCAGAGCAAACAACCCCGCGCCCAACTCCGGACCGAATAGCCCGGCATGCTCGCCCATGACATGGAACCAGCCGAGAAGAGCCGGCGCCAGCAGTGCCGCCGGCAGGAGGCGGCGCGCGAGCTGGGCGCCAGGGCCAGGCGTCATCAACAGGCTCGCCAATCCGTCCGTGCGAACGCAAAGCAGCCCGGCGCCCAGCAGGATGAACGCCGTCGTCGTGTGCAGCGCCATGCTCGAAAAGCCGCCCAGCCCGTAGAGCTGCTGCACTTCGCAGGCATAGCCGAGCAACGCCACGAAACCGAGTATGCCCGCCGCCAGGGCGACCGCCTGTTGCCCCCAAAGAGCCGCCCGTGCCCGCGCGCCGGCCAGCAGCAGCGACGCACAGGTGAGAATGAAACAGATGCTGGTGGCCAGCGCCATCCGGCCCGGCACGGTCTGCGTATCGCCAGGGTCGCGGAACAGAAGCTGGTCAATGCCGAAATCGGCGCCGGTGATGTATTCCGCCAGCGAGAGGGCGGCCACAAAACCGACGAGCGCCGCGCCGGCCACCCGCAGGGCGCGCCGTTCACGCAGCGCCAGCGCCGTGCCCGCCAGCAGGAAGCAGAGTGCGGTGTTGAACTTCATCGTGGTCAGGCCGGGCAAGACGCTCTTGAGCGCGGCGATGCCGAAGACCCACCCCGCCAGCGCCAGCAAACCCACCGCCGCCACCGCTAACCCCGCCACGTCCGGCACGCGCCGCAGCCATTCGCCCGACGGCGCGGATGCCGGCTCGCTCTTGACGCGGCGCGCGCGAAGCACGCGCTGCATTTCCCGCATGATGACCTCCGCACGGACCGGGTCGATGAGATCCACTTGTTGGCGCAGGGCCGCTTCGGCCGCGCGCGCTGCGGTGGCTTCGGCCTCGGCCCGGGCGCGCGCCGCGCGCAGGTTTTGGCCGATCCGCCCAACGTACAGGCTGGCGACGAGCAGGATTACCGAACGGATCGCCAGGGAGAAGTTCCATTCCATCGCGCCCGCGGACGGCATGAAGTAATGCTCCGCCAGCAGCACGCCTGCCACGGTCGCGAACACGCCCGGCCCGACGCCGAGCGTCACGGCCACGATCATCATGGCGGGATAAATCGTCAGGTAAGGCACATTAAGCCCGATCACCGGCACGAGCGCCGCGCGGCCGAGCACGGCGAGCAACATGACCGCCGCGGCCAGGCCGTAGCGGGCGAACGTGGAACGCAAGAAACGAGGCGGGTTCATGCGTCGAAATCCAGGGGATGACGTGCGGGCTGGCCGAGCCGGACGCACAGTTCGTTCAGCTGTTTCTTCAACTCGATCATGTGCAGCTCGCGGTCCGCCAGCGCGCGGTTGAAGCGTATCAATTCCTCGTTGCGGGCGTGCAGTTCCGCCGTGCGCGCGGCCGCGTGCTGTTCGAGTTCGGTTTTGAATTGCCGAAGCTTCTCTTCAGCGCGTTTGCGCTCGGTGATGTCCGTCACCGCCAGCCGGCAGCGGTGGCCCTGGCCGGACCCACCTTCGGCCACCGTGCCTTCGACAAGCACGTCGCAGGGGCTGTGGCCTTGCTTGAGCAACCGCGTTTCGCATGAGCGTCTGCCTTCGCCCGTCCGCACGCGGCGGCAGCATCCGCTGAATTCCGCGCGGGAGTCCGGGACGACATACTGCTCGAACGGCTGGCCGGTGACGCGCTGGCGGTCGAGGTCTAACAAGCGGCGGGCTAGGGGTTGATGTGCTTGGTGATCATGGAGATGATATAGGTCATCAGACCACTTGTGAAAGCACTTGATACCACACCCATCAAGCTCGTGTCAACCGTCGGTGGACCAGAAGACAAGTGTTCGCGGACGGACACGGCCACCGGTTGGTGGCGTCGGACATCCTGCCTGACGCGAAGGGCGGCTTCCAGCCGCCAGGACCGAAAGCAGACGCGCATCAAATCCAGCCTGAGGACAACGGAACGACACTCCTATCCACCGTGCTGGAAGCCCGCGTCCACCTGCGCCTGGCAACAGACAAGATGACAGGGTGGAAACTCGGGGCGCCTGTGGAGGGGTTTAGCCCAGATTGTCTCCCAGGCTGTTCACGGTACGACCCGGTTGCTGACAAGCCGCGTTTTCGAGTGAATCGCCGGCTCGCGGGTACGCTCGCCCCACCCCATACGGACGCGCGCGCGGCGCAGTGTTTGTCACTCGTCGATCCCCCAGCCCGACGAGTGGTATTGTGGGCCGGAGAATTGATACAGCCCGGTCACCCCGGGCAGTGCCTGGTCCTCGCGGAGTCTATCCACCGGGTGCGATTTCCCTCCCGGGATGCCAAGCGGCAGGTAATCCATATTCGCCCGTTGTGCCAAGGCCTCAAAATAAGAATTCTCCAGCGGCATCCAGTCCCGTTCCGCCGCCGGCTGCCGGAGCACGACCAGGGCGCCCTCAGAGCGCGCCCGCTGCGTGATCCAGAGGTCAAACCACGGCGCGAGTTCCGTAGTCACGGCATTCGTGTTTCGAACCGAGAGAATCACCAGGTCCGCCTGGACCGCGGCCTGCGCCGCCAGGCGGGCGATTTCCGAATCGCCCAGGTACTTGAAACGCCACCAGGTAAATTCAAACTCCAGATCGCCTTCAAATCTTCGTGCCAGGCTCTTGCCGAGCGCGATGGCCGCATCGCGCGCCGGAGTGTCTTCATAGACGACAGCCCCGGTGCACAACCGCGCGCTCTCCACCAAATTCATTTCCTCTACAGATTGACACTGCGTAGCCATAATTCCTTGCTCGACCGACGTCATTCCACCCACAAACCGCAGCGCAGCCATCCTTGGCTGCGAGTGGGTCGGGCATCCCGCCCGGCCCGATCGCGCCCCGCTTGCTCCTCGCGACGCACGCGCCAAAAACAGCGTCCCTACTGCCCACTAGTGCAACAAGCACCTCAGACCGAAGAGTGTCAACGTGAAGTTATTCCAATGTTATTCACAGACACCTGTACTTTAGTCAATTGCGACGACGACAACGTTCAATCCATATCCGTTAATTCGGTGCCTGCGCCACGTTGCGGTCGCACGCGCTCCGGCCCGGCTGCGCCGGCTTCCGCCTCAACTGTCCCCCATCACCGTGATCGTGATGGCGCGGCGGCGCGGTTTGACATCGCATTCCAGGTGAAACACCTGCTGCCAGGGGCCCAGCACCAACCGGCCCTCTTTGATCGGCACGGTCAGTGACGGGCCCAGCAGCGTTGCCTGCAAGTGTGAGTGGCCGTTGCCGTCGTGCCAGGCGCGTTCATGTCCGTAATCGCGGCTCGGCGGAATCAGCCGGTCCAGCATGGCCGGCAGGTCTTGCCGGAGACCGGGCTCGAATTCAATCGTGCCGATGGCGCCGGTGCTGCCGACGTTGAAGATGTGAACCAGGCCGGAACGCACCTTGGACTCGCTTACCAGTCGGGCAATTTCCTCTGTGAGATTGTGCATCTCTTCATGCCCGGATGTCTGAACGTGGATTTCGCGCTGATAAATCATTCCGTGATTTTTCCCATCCGCGGAGAAATATAAACCAAAATTTGCGGCGATTTTTTTGTGGGGCTGGTGTATTGGGTGGTTGGGGAATGAACACGAAAGACTTTGTGCGCCTGGGCGTGCCGCCGGGGGAAGCGACGCGGCGGGCGGCGGATTTCATCTGCAGATTCATCCTGGGGGGCGGTGACAAGGCACGGTTGCAGGAGGAAGTTGCGGCGGTTGTCGCCAATCCGTCTGCATTCGTGAAAGACCCGTTGCGCGGGGATTTTGCCCGGGCGTTGTTCGACGCCCCGTCTCCGCCTCGAGCCGAGCCGGTGAAGTATCGACAGTGGGGTGAAGGATTGGAGCCCGAAGCCGTCCTGCAAATGGAGAGGGCATGTTTGCTGCCGGTGTCGGTCGCCGGCGCTCTGATGCCGGACGCGCACGTGGGCTACGGCCTGCCCATCGGCGGAGTGCTGGCCACGGAGAACGTGGTGATTCCTTATGCGGTTGGGGTGGATATCGCCTGCCGCATGAAAATGACCGTGCTCGATCTCCCCGTGCGCGACCTGGAGAGGCATCAGGATCGGTTCACGCGTGCGATTGAAGCCGAGACGCGGTTCGGTGTTGGCGCCACATTCAAGCAGCGTCGCGAGCACGAAGTGTTGGACGCCGATTGGTCGGTCAGCCCGGTCACCCAACAGAACAAAGACCGCGCGTGGTCGCAACTGGGCACCAGCGGCAGCGGAAATCATTTCGTCGAATTCGGCCTGTTCACGGCTCATGAGGCGATGGCACTGCCGGACCGCGCATTGCCGGCCGGAACTTATGTTGCCCTGCTCTCGCACAGTGGCAGCCGGGGCACAGGGGCCGCGGTATGCAATCATTACAGCAAGATCGCCTTGAGCCGGTTGCCGGATCTGCCGCGTGAACTGAAACGGCTGGCGTGGCTGTCATTGGATTCACCGGAAGGCCAGGAATACTGGGCGGCGATGGAGTTGATGGGCCGTTATGCTGCGGCGAATCACGCGCTCATCCACCGGCATATTGCCGCGCACCTCGGCGCGCAGGTGCTGCTCGACCTGGAAAACCACCACAACTTCGCCTGGAAAGAACGACACGTTATCAACGGCGTCGAGCGCGAGGTGATCGTGCATCGCAAAGGCGCGACCCCGGCCGGTGCCGGTGTGCCGGGGATCATACCCGGCTCGATGGCGTCGCCGGGGTTTGTCGTCAGCGGCAAGGGCAACGCGGAATCGCTGAACTCGGCGTCCCACGGGGCCGGCCGCGCGATGAGCCGGAAGTCGGCCAACCAAAAGTTCAATTGGAAGGACGTGAACCGTTTTCTGCGCGAGCGCGGTGTGACATTGATTTCCGCCGGCCTCGACGAAGTGCCTATGGCCTATAAGAACATTCGCGAGGTGATGGCCGCGCAGAGTGATTTGGTGACGGTGCTCGGCCAGTTCGATCCGAAGCTGGTGAAGATGACGCCCGGCGGCGAGCGGCCGGAAGATTGACTTCTTGCGCACGGTCGAACAACCGCTGACGGAGGCGCCGGACTTGCCGGGAAATCTCCGGGGCTTGCCAGGAGTCTCGCCCTCCGAAACCACCTATGAAAGGACTTTAGAGCGTCTTGCGACCTGCCGCTTTGGCTTTGGCCCAGCGGGCTTTGGCGATTTGAGAGATTTTCTTGCGCGCCGCGGCGCTCAACTTTCGTGCCCGCTTTGCCGGCCGTGACTTTGCCCAGCGCGCCTTTTGCGCCGCGGCAATCCTGGCTTTCGCCGCCGCACTCAGCCTGCGTCTTGGCTGTCTATCGCTCGCGCCGGAAGTTCCCAAGAGGGTGGTTAGTTGTTTTTGCAGCCTTCCAATTTGCTTCTTGATAGCGACAGCCCGCTGCAGTTGAGACACCGATAGGTCAGATATATTCATAGTAGTTACCTGTTCATTAGAGATTTTGGGTAATTATGTCAACAAGGAGCTATATAATCTTCGCTGGCGCTTCCGGTCTGGCAGCCCGTTTAACAAGCAGGAGCCGACTTATGGAGGCTGTCACTCTTCATGAACCTCAAGGCAGGGCGCGCGGTCCTCTGCGCGCCGCGAATGGCAGGGCACATGCGTTGGCTCCAAAACGGCGCGCCCGGAGTGACGCGCCCCACCCTGTGTCGGTCCAGGGATTCATTCCTGGAACTGTCAAACTTTACGTGTCCTCCGGCAATGCAGGAGGGTTTCCCACTGGACTAATTCACTGATTCACTGATTCACTGATTCACTGACTGTCTATGAAAACAACACTGTGCACGGGAAAATTTCTGTCGCTCGTCAAAGAGGGCCGCTGGGAATACGCAAACCGCGTCAATGCCACTGGCGCCGCCGTCGTCGTGGCGGTGACAAACGATCGGAAGCTTCTGCTCGTCGAACAGTATCGGATTCCGGTTCATGCCCGGACGATTGAGTTGCCGGCGGGTATCATCGGAGACGAGCCCGGCGGCAAAGATGAATGCCGCGCCGAAGGAGCGCGGCGCGAGCTTCTTGAAGAAACCGGTTACGCCGCCGGGCGCATGGAAGAACTGACGACCGGCCCGGCTTCCAGCGGGATTGCATCGGAACTCGTCACCCTGTTTCGAGCGTCGGGATTGCGGCGCAAGCAGGCTGGCGGCGGTGTGGCGCACGAGGTTATCACTGTTCACGAGGTGCCTTTGTCCGAGATCGAGAATTGGCTCGCAGCCAAGGCCAAGGCCGGCGTTCTAGTCGATCCCAAGATTTACGCCGGGTTGTATTTCATCGAAAGGTCCGCGTGAATAATGACCGTCCCCTCTTGCCCAATCCATGGTGCTGGACCCCACGTTGGACCAAGTCCGCGCCAACTCCGACGCCTTTCTTGACTGGACGCCCCCGCCGCCGCCCCACCCCACGCAAGGCCCGCGCCCTCCGCGTCCGAAAAGGCACGGCCATTGACAAAGTTTTTCACAAGTTACCGTAGGAGACGACGTAAGGAGTCTCTGATCGATCTTTATGCACAGCCTAATCCCACTCCCTCCGGAGGCCCTTGATTGGAGACTCCTTACATCGTCTCCTACAACCGGTAAGGAGGAATGCCGGCAGCACGGTCAAGCCGTAATCGACAAGCCTGGCAACCCGCGCTACATCCGCGAATCTGCTGGCAATGTTGTCGTCTCCTGAAGGGCGCCGCTGTCCAGGCTCCTTCGGCGCAGATGCTGTTTGGCACGCAAGAACCTGGCTTTGGAGTGTTATGAAAGCCGCCATGAGAAGCTCCCGGGTGACAGGACGGACCCGGACAGAGGCACCGGATGCCCAAGCCACGGCCCAAGCCCCAAGCGGAAACCAAACGCCATCGTTGAACTCGGTGGCAGAGGTTGAGCCCTCGGAGCTTTTCGCCTTCAAGGAGTGTCAGGACCTGTTCCGAAAACAGCTCACCGAGCCGATGATCAAACTTGTTGCTCAACTGACAGGCCTGTGTCTCCACGTCTTGTGGCATGGCCCGATGGACTTCCAGGAACCCGGTGCAATGCCCTGCCTGTGCCCGCGGGCGCGCCAACGGGTGGGTGCGAAAGGCCAGCAGCTCAAGTGTTGCGAGTCCTGTTTGCAGCATCGTTGGAAACCCGCCTTGTCCCCGGCCAACCAAGGCCGCAGACCGGGGTGCAAACAAAGCTTGTTTTGTGCTGTTTTTTCTAGGCGATCTCTGGGCTCTTTGCGGTTGATGCTTTTTGTTTTTGACCGCAAAGAACTCAAAGAATGTAGAGCAACGGACGCCGAATTCTGGAGCGTGGTCGACCGCAGATAAACGCAGATCAACCCGGATGAATTGCGGTTGTTATCCGTGTAATCCGAGAAATCCGTGGCAAAATCTTCTCCCGGACCCGAAGTGACCCGCGCGGCGGGCTACGCCAGCCGGAACGCCTTTAGTCATGCCTTCAAAATCTCCGTTTCCTCTGTTCCCGCCCGTTCCCTTCTGAATTGTTACGGCTTATCGCGGGCTTCACCAGTTGCTTGTAGAGCCAAGGCGGGTTCGGCTTAAAGGGCTTCAAGAAACTCCTCCACGCTCACGCCGGCTTGGTCCAAAATCCCTTTGAGTGTTCCCCGGCATATTTCCCGGTGCATCGGTACGACGCAACCGCGGTTGCCGCGCCGCAAAATGACGTGACTGCCGCTCTGCCGTTTGAAAACAAACCCCAGCCGTTCCAGGGCCCGCCGCGCTTCTTTGCCGGAAACATTGGGGAATTTAGGCATGGGCCGGAGACGCCTCGAATGTCGTCATGATTGGCCTGCCTTTTGGGCGGAGAGGGAATTCAGACAGATAAAGCTCCGTGGCTTCTTTCAAATTGGCCAGCGCTTCCTCGAAAGTCTTGCCTTGCGTGGTGGTGCCCGTCTCCGGGTTGTGCGCCACCAGCCAATCGCTGTCCGCATCAGGATAAATCACTGCGGTTAGATTCAGAGATTTCTTACGGGTTGCGCGGGACTCTTTTCCGTTCGCTTTCATTTAGTCTTGCATAATCATGCGCTTATGGCGGCGAGTTTGCAAGCCGCCAGCGGAGTGGTGCCTGCGATTTCCGAAGAACCGGATTGAACCACGCCTTGCGGAGGTTGAACAACTCTGAAACCGAGGCCGCGCTCCTGCGCGGGGAACCCCACGTATGTTTGCCCAATGCCGGAGATAAACCTAATCGCAGAACCGACACCAGCGCCATCGAGGAAGCGGTTTCCAAGAGAAGGTATGACGTCGTGGACAAAATCGGAATCGACCCCCGACGTGACAACCTCGACTGTCTATTTGAAAGCGTGTGCCTCACTGGCGATGCCGGTATGGTCGATAAACTGCTGTCACTCGGCGCCCAGCCCAAAGGCAAAGACTGTTCCCAACGCCCAATGGAAAATGCAATGTGGCACCTGCGCCACCAGATGGAGTCACACTTTGGCCTGCGCTCAGAAGCTGCCGCCAAAGACTCGATTGACTTGGTTGTTCGGCTCGCCGACCTTGGCGCGCGTTGGAACCCTGATATTTCCGATCTCAGACGGCTGCGTAGGGAGCTTATTCATTTTGGCCTCGATCTGACCGAAAGCATGGTAATGGCGTTTCGCGAGCACCAGGTTTGCGCTCCTGAAGTCCTTTTGAAACTCATCGGCAGCCCAAAGATGAAAACAACGCTCCGATTTCGGTACAAGAGGCTGGTGGAATTACTCAAAACAAAACCGCAGACAGACCCGCGTTGAGCGCGGGCGGGACTACAAAAGCGCAGAAAGCGACATGGTGTTCAAAACCGGAGAAGTGGCCAAGAAGTGGCCAAGCAAAGAATTTAGCGTAGAAGATGCAATTTATTAGATAATCACTAAACCATTGAAAACATTGGTCAGAATCAATGGCGCATCCGGCAGGACTTGAACCTGCAACCTACTGATCCGAAGTGGCAACTACTTGCGTAAGTTATTGATAATCAGTGAGTTAAAACGCTAAAATACCTCCAATCACCTCCAGCAACGTAACAAAAACCGTAACAAAATACGCCTCCGTTTTTCCTAGGAAAAACGCAATAAAAAAGTTTGGTTTTGGTCAATCAAGTAGCACCTCATTTTCTGACTCTCGGACAGAAGGTTCAGACTCTCTGTCTGAATCACGCGAAGATTTCGGTCGACCCAGAACCCTGGACTGCGGTCAGCATCGTGACAAAAACCGTAACAGGATCCGACCCTCAATTGTGGCAAAAACGGAGACAAGAATTTGGAGTTCGTTTTCTCTTAACAGAGTCGGTTTTCTGACGTTTCGACAGAAGTGTAAACGGCGGTCGAAAAGTGCGGCGGGCGTCACTGGTGTGACGGGGTTGGTGACTGCAAGCTGCGGCGCCTTCAATAACCATGAAGGATGTACGCAGATATGGAAAACTGGAGTGAGATA
>Ga0181527_1000309_pt1 | contig 57495 bp, 49 predicted proteins | sample PEATcosm2014_Bin_30_FD_119762 | JGI IMG/M metagenome (GOLD analysis project Ga0181527, IMG submission 119762) | Peatland microbial communities from MTU Mesocosm Facility, Houghton, MI, USA - PEATcosm2014_Bin06_60_metaG | ecosystem: Environmental > Terrestrial > Soil > Wetlands > Peat | place...
GGCTCAAGCTCCGGCCATGGCCGGAGCGGTCCTAAACTGGCGTCCCCTCAACCTCACTAAACGCCATCATGCGTACTTGCCTCCACCGAACCACAGGGGTCATGATCTGCCCAGCTTTCCCTGATTGGAGCCGGCGCGGCAAACAAACCGAACCGGTCGGGCGACCTCTTCCGGATTCCAACCGAATACCGATGGAGATACTTTTTGCAAAAGTCGCCGAGGCTGCTATTTTGAAAGCATGCAAAAAAGCCTCCACTCGACCGGACTGCGCCGTGGCGCGGGGTTGTTGCCGAAATCACCGGAGTTCATGCACGACAAACAGAACGAGCGCGACGATCGTGAACTGCGCATCGACAAAGTGGGGGTGCGCGGACTGCGGTTCCCGGTCCAAATCCGCGACAAAGCGCACAGCGTCCAGAACACCATCGCCACGATCGGCCTGTTTGTGGACCTGCCCAAGGAGTTCAAAGGAACACACATGAGCCGGTTCATTGAAGTGTTGAACGCGCACGGCAGCGTCGTGCACGTGGAGAACATCACGGAGATCCTCCACGCGATGCAACAAAGACTGAATGCCGCGACGGCGCACCTCGAGATGGAATTCCCGTTTTTCCTGACCAAGAAAGCGCCTGTGACGGCGATGGACAGCGTGATGGATTACACGGCGCGGTTCGACGCCACGGCGTGCGGTCCCGACATCGATTTTTTGCTGACAGTGAAAGTGGGCGTGACGACGCTTTGTCCGTGTTCAAAAGCCATCAGCACCTACGGCGCCCACAATCAGCGCGGCCTTTGCACGGTGCAGATCCGGTCCCGCAAAGCCGTTTGGATTGAAGATTTGATCGTGATTGTCGAGCGTTCGGCCAGCTCGGAGCTGTTTTCCCTCCTCAAGCGGCGCGATGAGAAAGCGGTCACCGAGCGCGCGTATGAAAACCCGGTCTTTGTCGAGGACCTCGTGCGCAACGTGGCTCTGAAGCTCAATGCCCACCAGGATGTCACCTGGTACAAGGTGGAAGCCGAGAACTTTGAAAGCATCCACAACCACAACGCCTATGCCTGCATCGAGAAAGGCTGAGAGCGGGCCGCCGGAAGCGATCCGGACCGCCCGCAAAATTCTTTAAGATTTTTGTGGATTATTTGCTTTGCTTTGCTACATTCCCGCACCCTCGACAGGAAGAGGAGTCTTCCCATCGGGAAAATCATTGGGTTTAAGACAACAAACGCATCGGTGATGTTGTGACAGCGAAGAGAAAAAAAGAAAAGACGGCGTCGCGGAAGCCAGCATCTCTGCCCACTTCCGCGACGATTCTCGGCAAACCGGCCGTTCGAACGAAAAGGAACGGCGAGATCAGAATCAAGCCCGAATGGCAAAAGTTCTACAATCGCCTGCTCGAACTGCGCGAGCAGCTCCTTCGACAGATGAATGGCCTGGCCAGAGAATCCGCGCAGGAAATGGCGGGATACAGCCTCCACATGGCCGATTCGGGCACGGACAATTTCGACCGCGATTTCGCCTTGAGCCTCCTTTCTTCCGACCAGGACGCAATCTATGAGATTGAAGAGGCGCTCAAGCGCATCGAGAAGAACACCTATGGCATTTGCGAACTGAGCGGCAAGCCAATTCCCCGGGCCCGGCTGGAAGCGATACCCTGGACGCGATTTACCGTGCAGGCCCAGGCCCAGCTCGAACGCGAGGGAGCGCTGCGACAACGGCGACTCGGACAACTCGGCACTGTGGACTCCGTCGGCACCGCCGAGGCGGAGGGCGAGGAAGAAGAGTCCGAAGAGAAGTCCAAGGAAAAGGAGTAGCATGCCACGGGAAATCATCACAATCGAATGCACCGAAGCCCGGAAAGCGGGCAAGTCGCCTTCGCGCTACACCACCACGCGGAACAAGAAACTCAAGACGGAGAAGCTCGAACTCCGGAAGTACAATCCGGCTCTCCGCCGCCATACGCTGCACCGCGAGATCAAGTAAGTTATGCCTCGAAAAACGCGCACCGAAAAACGCGATCGACGCGGACGGACTTCCGCTTCCGAAACCCGCATTCCGCGCCCAAAACCGAAAATTGACTTCACCGTGGAGGCGTTGGATTACAAGAACCTCAACCTGCTGCGGCAGTTTGTGACCGATCAAGGACGCATTCTTCCCCGCAAATACACGGGCCTGCCCGCTCATTATCAGCGTCGGTTGAATCGGGCGATCAAGCGCGCCCGGCAAATGTTGTTGATGAAGTGATCCGGGCGTCCCGCACACGAGCGGCGGGACTGTGGGGGCACATACCTGCTCCAAACACGCTGCAATTCCGGACAAGCGCGAGGCGCGAATCGCGAGGCCGCATGTGTCTCAAGCGGCACCCCACCGCCTCGGGTTTCGTCGTATTTCCCGGCGCGGCCAGGAAAAATCCTCCTCAAAAACGAGAAAGCGCCATCAAGCCTGATGGCGCTTTCTTCTCAGACTGTCCAAAAAGCGAACCTAAACAGCTTCTTCGGTGAGCCAGTCTGCCAAGTGGAGGTATTCTTTGATTTTCCGGCGCTCGTAACGATGTTTGAGCGCTTTTTTGGGCTGATTATCGACTTTTCGGAAGGGATGTTTTGGGTTTCTCACTGCTTCATTGATCACATCCAGTGTCCTGGTCATAGCTCGATGTCCTTTCTCGAGAATTAACCTAGCGTGAAGGATGCCAACGGGCCTGCCCGGGGTTGCCCACGATGCATTCGGATTGGCACCGGCTGCTTCACACGGCTCTACTATAAGACTGCTCCGGCAAAAAGTCATTCAATATTTTCACCCGAACGATTAGCTGAAAAGGTCCGTACATCTCCTGAAATCATGGCCCGGAGACATCGCCGTCCGGCGCGCTGGCTGAGCCATTTTCCGCGCGGCCGAATCGTTCGCCGAAGCAGCGCTCGCCAGGGAGCAGGGCTATCCCGCCGACGCCCGCGATCGCAGCTTCATTCGGGTGCTTTCCGGTTCTCCAGGAATTTTTTGATTTCCCCGATCTTGTTCCTGAATACTTGTTCGCGAACAAACCCATCGGAGTACTCGCCTCCCAGCGGGATTTCGCAAACGAACCGCGAGCAATCCTCCGTAACGACGGCCATGTTCGGTGACCATCCGCCTTCCTCCGGCCCGAAGAAGCCCTTTTTCACGGCGGCCGGCACCCGGTCCAGTTCGTTTTCATGCCGCACGAAGACCAGCACGAGCGGTTCGTGAAAAACCGTGTAAAAGCCGGCCAGAGCGCAGCCGCCGCCCTGAATGCCTTTGGCCAAGCCGTGCCGGCGCGGGTCCCGGCGGGCAGATGGTTTCCTCAGAACAGTTGCCAATACTATTGACCGACCTCTCATCTCCGCAGGAAAGCGGCAGACTGCCATCCCTTTTCGGCCTGGCTCTTCACAAGTTTAAGGCCCGCGCTCCGGTAGGCTCGCACTAGTCGCGGGAATTCGGCTTTCAGAATCCCCGCGAGAACAAGCCCCCCCTCTGGTTTCAAGCGCGAAACAATGCGCTGGCGCTCGGCCAGGAGGAGATCGGAAGTCAGATTGGCGCAAACCAAATCGTGCTTCGGCGCGCCGCGCGTCGGCAGTGTTGTCAGGTCTGCCGAACGAATGCGGACCTGATTGAAGACGCGATTCCGGCGGGCATTGCCCCGCGCAATCCGGACCGCTTCGGGATCCGAGTCGAGCGCCTCGACCGGTTTGTAGCCCAGCTTCGCTGCCGCGATGGCGAGGATGCCGGAGCCGCTTCCCACGTCCAGGAAGGATTGCTGCCGGCCTCGATCGCGGCAGTTGACCAACTGCTGCAGACAAAACACGGTCGTCGGGTGCTGGCCGGTCCCGAAGCTCAACCCAGGGTCAAGGATGACCACGGCTTGTCGTTTCTGCGGCCGGCGCTTGCTCCAGCTTGGTTGGATTAACAAGGCCGAACTGATTTCTATCGGCTTGAAATGCCGCTTCCAGGATTCCGCCCAATTCCGGGGCTGGACTCTTTTCACTGAAAAGTCAGCAACCCCGGGATCCAATCGGCACTGTTTGATGCGCGCCAGTCCTCCGAGCAGAGACGCGCGGAAGTGCCTGGGTTTGGTCGATAGGAATACGGAGGCGATCACTTTGCCGGTTTCCAGGTTGGTGTAGCTTGAGGCAGTCTGAGAGAACAGGCTCTCGAGCAGTTCCGTCACCGCCTCCTCAGCCTCGGGAGTTGTTCTGACCGAAATCTCCCAAAGCCGTTTCATTTTTGCGTTGGCTGAGACCGGACGGGCAACTGCAACCTGGCCCTTGGCACCTGACACCTGGCACTTGCCATTCGGCCCCTTGCCCAGTTCACTACGCGCCGCGCACTTCAAAGCAGCGCCGCCTGCTGCGCGGCCAGCAGCTCCCGAATTCCGGCTTTGCCGAGCGCAAGCAATTGGGCGAGCTGTGATTCACTGAATGTGGATTCCTCGCCGGTGCCCTGCAGTTCAATAAATTCGCCGGCGGAGTTCATCACCAGATTGAAATCCACCGATGCGGCAACATCCTCGGTGTAACAGAGATCCAGGAGGGGTTGGCCGTTGACAATGCCAACGCTGACGGCCGCGATGGCGTGAAGCATCGGGTTCTCGGTCAGGCCGCCTTCGGCCAGCAACCGCCTCACGGCCAGGCACAGAGCCACGTACCCGCCGGTGATCGCGGCGGTCCGCGTGCCGCCGTCGGCCTGCAACACGTCGCAATCCACCCAGATCGTGCGCGGCCCGATCTTTTCAAGGTTGATGGTGGATCGCATCGCCCTGCCGATGAGCCGTTGAATTTCCTGCGCGCGTCCGTCGACCTTTCCTTTGGTAATATCGCGCGGTTTTCGTTCCAGCGTCGAGTAAGGAAGCATGGAGTATTCCGCGGTGATCCAGCCCCCACTCACATTCTGCTCTTTCATCCAGCGCGGGATGATTTCCTCGACCGTGACTCCGCAAATGACCCGCGTGTTGCCCCACCCGATCAAGGTCGAGCCGGTGGCGTAAGGGGCGATGCCATTTTGAAAGCGAAGCGGACGCAATTGGCTGGGCTGCCGTCCGTCAGGGCGTGTATCGGGAGCAACAGATGGTCGCAGTTCCGCCATAGACAACAGCGATAGTAGGCGAGCTCCGATGTCCGGGCAACCGAAACAATCTTCCCGAGAACACCATCCGAGGCTATTTCTGCGGGAGTTCGATGGAGTTGAAGAGGTTTTCCAGGCTGTTCAGGGGAGCTTCCTTCTTCGGGTTCAAAACCTGGCGCAGATAGAGAATCGCGTCGGGGATGGTCCGGATGGATTTGGGCAGGGTTGCGCCGCTGGCGTTGGGATGACCACCGCCCTGGAATTTTTCCGCCACCTTCAGCGCTTCCCCGTTCCGGCTGCGGAAACTGGCGATGATCAGATTGTTGGCGCGGCGGAAAAGCGTGACCAGCACGGGAAAAGGAGTTGACTCCTGCTCCAGCAGTTGATGCACGATCAGGTTGTTGTTGCCAATCACGGTTTCCACAAATCCGACGGCAGAGCTGATCTCGGTCACGTTCCTTCTGCTCCACTCGAAGCCCAGCGGGTTTTCCACGCGGCGTTTCACCTCCATGACTTCGAGCAACGGATGATCGAGAAGCTTCTCGATCTCGCCATCCAGCACCGCGAACAGGTTCCAAAACTGATAACTCTTCACGAGATTCGCGTAATCGCTCGCCAGAATGAAGTCCGGATCGTCTTCCAGGAACAAATCGGCGACGTTGTTCAAGTGGACCAACCGGTCCAGCGCCGGCGAGCCGAGACCGTGTTTCCGGCAAAGATCGTAGCAGAGCAGCCCGGCCGATTTCTTCAAATCGTGTATCAATTCCGCGCTCTTCGGAGCGCTCTCGGTGGTGTGATGGTCGATGATCAGCCAGTTGGCTTTGTCCAGACGCGGTTCAAAAGCAAAATCCGCCACCCATGCGGATTTCTCCCGCAGCTCGCGTTGCTTCCAAACATTGTAGTGGCACGCTTCCAGGGGAACCTCGGTCCCGAAAAGCTCCCGGGCCAGCCGCTGCAACAGCACGCCGGCGATCAACCCGTCGAGATCGCTTTCGTGCGTGATGATAACATCCGGTTGTGGCAAACAATCTGTCATCATGAACAGGCTAGTGGAACTCGCCAGCCCTGGCCAGCAATGAATTCGGCGCCGGGCGCCTCCGACACGCTGGCGCCGGATTGCGTGAGCGCGTCCCGGGACGCGAACCGGGAAGCTCCGCAGGCGATCGCGGCCAGCCATCGCCACCCCGGCCAGCCCTGTCAAAACTGCGCTTCGAGGCCATATTTTCTCTTCTCCCGGCTCCCCGGATCGCACACAATCTTTTCATGATGACATTATTTGATCTTTCGGGAGAAACGGCCGTCGTCGTCGGCGCAACGGGGGTTTTGGGCGGCGCGATCGCGGAGGGCCTGGCGCAAGCCGGCGCCAAAGTGGCCGTGGTTGGCCGGAACCAGGAGCGCGGCGAGACCCGTGTCAAAGCCATTCTGACCGGAGGCGGCAGAGCAGCCTTCTTCGCCGCGGACGCCGTGAAACGAGAGAGCCTGCATTCCGCTCATCAAAGAATCGAGAAGTCGCTTGGTGCGCCGACCGTGCTGGTCAACGCGGCGGGGGGCAACGATCCAAAAGTGACCGTCACGCCGGACCATGCCTTCGAGCAGATTGCGCTGGAAGCCTGGCATGCGAACTTTGACTTGAACCTCGTGGGGGGCGCCCTGCTGCCCTGCCAGGAGTTCGGGCCGGCCATGGTCGCGCGCGGCAGGGGCAGCATCATCAACATTGCGAGTGTCTCAGCCCATCTTCCGTTGTCGCGCGTGGTCACCTACTCCGCCGCTAAAGCGGCGCTGTTCAACCTGTCGCTGTTCCTCGCGCGCGAATGGGCGCCCAAAGGCGTGCGCGTGAATACGATCACTCCGGGTTTCTTCCCGGCGGAACAGAACCGGAAACTGCTGTTCAATGACGACGGTTCCCCCACGGCCCGCACCAGGTCCATCTTGGGGCACACGCCGATGGGCCGCTTCGGCGAAGCGCACGAACTGGTCGGCGCGGCGATTTTCCTGGCCAGCCAAAAGGCCAGCGGCTTCGTCACCGGCGCCGACATCCGCGTGGACGGGGGGTATCTATGCCAGACAATTTAGTTCAATGGCCGATGTCCAATGATCAATGAGCAATGATAAATGAACTCCGTTTCCAGACCTGCCTTTCCCGGTAAACTCAGTGATGCCCAGGTCGCTGACATCGTCGCCGCAGCCTGCCCTCCCGGCAGCTATCGCGACCAACGCATTTTGCTGATCGTCCCCGACGGTACCCGCACCGCGCCGATCGGCCTGATGTTCAAGACGCTGCATCGGCAGGTCGCGGCTGTGACGAAGTCTTTTGACGTTGTGGTCGCCCTGGGCACGCACCCGGCCATGAGCGAGGAAGCGATTTGCCGACGCCTGGAAATCTCTCTCGAGCAACGCTGCGGCCCTTATCGCCGCGTCCGCTTCTTCCACCACGAATGGAACAACCCCGCCGCGCTCAAGGAAATCGGCGTCCTTCCCGCCAAAGACATCGTCGGGTTGACCGGGGGGCTGTTCGCGATGGACGTGCCGGTCGAGATCAACAAACTCGTTTTCGACTACGACCAGGTCATTATTGTGGGCCCGGTGTTTCCGCACGAGGTGGTTGGATTTTCCGGCGGCAACAAATACCTTTTCCCGGGCGTCGGCGGGCCGAAAATCCTCAACTTTTTCCATTGGCTGGGAGCAGTCTGCACCAGTCCGATGATCATCGGCAACAAATGGACCGCGGTTCGCAAAGTGGTGGACCGGGCGGGCGCCCTGCTCGAAGTGGACAAGCTCTGCTTCGCCCTGGTGGTCGCTCCGGACAAATCTTTGATCGGGCTTTATGCCGGCGCGCCCCAAGACGCGTGGGATAAAGCGAGCGAGCTCTCGAAAAAGATTCACATCACACGCAAAAAGAAGCCGTTCAAGACCGTGCTGTCCTGCGCGCCGCTGATGTATGACGAAATCTGGGTCGCCGGCAAGTGCATGTATAAACTGGAACCGGTCGTCGCCGACGGCGGCGAACTGATCATCTACGCGCCGCACGTGCGCGAAATATCTGTCACGCACGGCAGGCTGATCCAGGAAATCGGTTATCATTGCCGCGATTACTTCCTCAAGCAGTGGGACCGGTTCAAGCATTACCCGTGGAGCGTGCTGGCGCATTCGACGCACGTCCGCGGCATCGGCACGTTTGAAAACGGTGTTGAGAAGTGCCGCGTGCAAGTCACGCTGGCCACCGGCATTTCCGAAGCCACCTGCCGCAAGATCAACCTGGCTTATCGCGACCCGACAACCCTTCGTCCGGAGGAATTTGCCAACCGTGAAGACGAAGGCATCCTGCTGGTGCCCCAGGCCGGCGAAATGCTCTTCCAGTTGGAACACCCGCCCAAATGGGCCGGTGGGAATGGGGAATAGCCGCGGTTCCGGTTCCTGGCGAGGCGAGCGGGGAGTGGATGGCGCACCCGACCTCACCACCCGCTGATGGTTCCGTGCGCGGGCGCATAGGCCAAAAAATCTCTTTGAAATCCGGCCCATTCCACGCCACCATGCGCGCTCGCTTTTGAATCGTGCCTGCGGCTCGTAACAGAGCGCGGCTGACTTAGAGACTCATCCGGCCGCGTTCTCACGAACGCAGCTACGAAACGACATGAAACGCACGCATCACTGCAACGAACTGCGCCCCTCGCACATCGGGCAAACCGCGACCCTCTCAGGCTGGGTCCATTCCCGCCGCGACCTCGGCGGTCTGATTTTCATCGATGTCCGGGATCGCGAAGGCCGGACGCAAACGGTGTTCGATCCGTCGGATCTGCCGAACGAGCTTTTTGAGCAGGCCGCTGCGCTCCGCAGCGAATGTGTCGTCAGCATCACCGGCAAGGTCCGCCAGCGGCCCGCCGGGACGAACAATCCGAAAATCGCGACCGGCGAAGTGGAAGTGCTCGCGAAGTCACTCGAAGTCCTCAACATGGCCGAGGTGTTGCCGTTCCCGGTGGACGATCCGGAGATCGCCGGCAAGGTGAATGAGGAGTTGCGGCTGAAATATCGTTACCTCGATTTGCGCCGGCCCGAAATGGCGCGCCACCTCCGTCTGCGCAGCCGCGTCGCCGCCGCCATGCGCGGGTTCATGGAAGAACAGGGTTTTCTGGAAGTGGAAACTCCGATTTTGTTCAAGTCCACACCCGAAGGCGCCCGCGAGTTTATTGTTCCCAATCGCCGCGAACCGGGCACGTTCTACGCCCTGCCACAGTCGCCGCAGCAATTCAAACAGATGCTCATGGTCGGCGGCGTCGAGCGTTACTATCAACTGGCCCGCTGCTTTCGCGACGAGGATCAACGCGCCGACCGGCAATTGGAATTCACCCAGCTCGACCTGGAGATGAGTTTTATCGAACGCGAGGACATTTACACGGTCATCGAAGGGCTGCTGAAACGGATTTGGAAAGTCGCACTGGACGTGGACGTGCCGACGCCTTTCAAGCGGATTTCGTTCGCGGAAGCGCTGAACCGCTGGGGCGTTGACAAACCCGACACCCGTTTCGGCATGGAACTGGCGGATTTCACGGAGGAATTCCGCGGCAGCAGATTCAAAGTGTTCAGCGGGGCGGTCGCCGGTGGCGGTGTCGTGAAAGCGCTGAACGCCAAAGGTCTTGCCGGAGCAACCCAGGGGCAGATCGACACCATGACCGAACAGGCCAGGGATTATGGCGCCAAAGGGCTGGCTTACATCAAAGTCGAAGGCGGCGAATGGAAATCGCCGATCGTGAAATTCTTCAACGACACCGAGAAAGCCGCGCTTGCGAAGAAACTGGGCGTCGAGGAAGGCGATTTGATTCTGTTCGCCGCCGACCAATGGCTGACGGCGTGCGAAATCCTCGGCAAAATCCGCCTTTACTGCGCGGAGCTTTTGGAGGGGCAGGGAAAACTCAGCATTCCCGCCGGCCGGTTTGATTTTCTTTGGGTGGTGGACTTTCCACTGCTCAGTTTCGACAAGGAGCAGAACCGCTGGTATTCCAGTCATCATCCCTTCACTGCCCCGGTGGCGGCGGACACTCCGCTGCTCAAGACCGACCCGAAGAAAGTCCGCGGCCAGCACTACGACATCGTGGTGAACGGGGTGGAACTGGGTGGCGGCTCGATTCGTATCCACCGGCCTGACGTGCAGAAGATGGTGTTTGAAGACGTGCTGCAGATTCCACCGGAGATGGTGAAGGCGCGGTTTGGCTACATGCTCGAGGCTTTTAAATACGGCGCGCCGCCGCATGGTGGCATCGCGCTGGGCTTCGACCGCCTGGTGGCGATTCTCTGCGGCACGCCCAGCATCCGGGACGTCATTGCCTTTCCCAAAACGGCCAAAGGCACGGACCTGATGACGGACTCACCCGCCGCCGTGGAGCCGAAGCAACTGCGGGACTTGCATCTGGAGTTGAAAGTGGCGAAGAAAGAAAAGGCGTAGCCCGCCGCAGTGGTTCGGACAACCTGATACCCTTTTATGCGAGGGTCTTGACCAGCCAAACCCAATGTAGAAGAAGCGCTCTTGGGTCCTGCCACCGCAAATCGTTGCCAGGAATGCCGGCCAAACTCAAGAAACCAGCGACCGAGGAGGCAAAGTGTGATGAGGTGCCGAAGTCAAGGGCGCCTTGCCGGGCTCAGGTCAGGATGATCTTGTCGCCTTGCTTCAGCGTGACAATCGCCTTCTTCCAGTCCGGCGACTTGCCGGCCTGGGGGCTGCGCTGCCGGCGGAGCTTGCCGCGCACATTCAGCGTGTTCACTCTGAGCACCTTCACTTTGAACAGTTCCTGCACCGCGCGGCGGATTTGAGACTTGTTGGCTCGCGGGTCGACCACGACGGTGTACTGGTTGAAACTCTCGCCCTGGCGCGTGCCTTTTTCGGTCAGACGAACCTTTTTGACGATCTCGAAAGAATTCATGCTTGGTTAAATCGTTAAATCGTTAAATCGTTGAATCGTTGGTTTGTTGAATGGTGGTGCCGCTGCCACGCAATAACGTTTCAACGCGGTAACGGCTATTCTTTACTCAGGCGTTGCTCCACCTTCTCGAAGGCGCCCTTCGTGAACACGAGTTTGTCCGGCCGCAGCACGTCGTAGGTGTTCAGCAAATCGCTCGTGGTCAGCGCCACGCGCGGCACATTCCGCGACGCCAGCGTCAGGTTCCGGTCCGTCTCCTGCGCCACGAGCAACGCCGTGCCTTTCAACTCCAGGGCCGACAACACGCCGATGAAATCTTTGGTCTTCGCCGAGGCCATCTTCAACTCGTCCACGACAATCACGTCGCCCGCTTTCAGCCGTTCACAGAGCGCTTTGCGGAGGGCGAGCTGTTTGGTTTTCCGGGAAACCTTTTTGCTGAAATCGCGGGGTTTGGGTCCGAAGACCACGCCGCCGCCGCGCCACAACGGCGATTGGAACGAACCCGCCCGGGCGCGGCCGGTGCCTTTCTGCCGCCACGGTTTTTTATTGGTGCCAGCCACTTCACCCACATTTTTGGTGCTGGCCGTGCCCATCCGCTGGGCGGCACGATAGGCGACAACGGTGTCGTGAACCGCTTGGGTCCCTTTGCCGCCCTCGACCATGGGGAATTTGACTTCCAACTCGCCCTGGTTCTTTCCGTCGATGTCTTTAATCGCAAGTTTCATCTGCGTCGTCGCCATTTCCAATTTCAAATCCTGGAGGGAAGCGCTCCGTCGTTTCCCGATCTCGTTTCATCGGGGCACTGACGGAGCAGTGCCCTCCCGTGCGGGCCAGTGCTCCGTCTCATTTCTTGGCTTCCGCTTTCGCCTCGGGTTTGGCTTCGGCTTTCTTGGGCTCGGGAGCCGCTTTGCCCTTCTTCTTGCCCATGGCGGGAGCCGGGGGAGTCCAGCCCTTGGGACGTTTCTTGGATTCGCGGATGACGACGTAGTCGCCCTCGGCGCCCGGAATCGAGCCTTTAATGAGCAGGAGATTGTCCGCCTCGCGCACCTGGATCACCTGGAGGTTCTGCGTGGTGCGGCGCACCTGGCCCATATGCCCGGGCATGCGCATGCCGCGCATGACGGTGCCGGGAAACAGGCGTTGGCCGATGGCGCCGGCCCGGCGATGCCAGCCTTTGGCCCCGTGCGTCGAATCACCCCCACGAAATGAATGGCGGCCGACCACTCCTTCAACTCCGCGGCCTTTCGTGATGCCGATTGCGTCCACATAATCGCCCGGCGCGAACAGCGTCGGGCCGACGACATCGCCGGGTTTCACTTCCTTGGAAAAATTGCGGAATTCCTTGATCCGCTTGACGGCGACACCGCTGAATTTCTTGATATGGCCGAGCACCGGCTTCGTCAAGCGGTGTTCTTTCTGGTCGTCGAAGCCGAGTTGCACCGCGTTATACCGGTCCTTGCCGGCCTGGGTTTTGACCTGCAAAACGCGGTTGGGCCCGGCCAGAACCACCGTGACCGGCGTGATCGCGCCGGCGGCGTCATACACCCGCGTGTGCCCGAGTTTCTTTCCTAAAAGTCCGAGTGGCATATTGTGTTAATCATTAGGCGCGAACATCAGTTCGCGCATTTCCGCCGATTCACGCCGGCGGCCGCGTTCAAATCTTGATCGTGATATCCACGCCCGCAGGCAGGTTCAGCTTCTTCAGCTCGTCCACGGTCTTGGCGGTCGGTTCGATGATGTCGATCAGCCGCTTGTGGGTCCGTTGCTCGAAAGTCTCCTGGGATTTCTTGTCCGAGTGGGGCGAACGCAGAACGGTGAAGCGTTCCACGCGGGTCGGAAGGGGGATCGGTCCAGCCACTCGCGCCCCGGTCCGTTTGACGGTGTCCGCGATATCGCGGGCGGATTGGTCAATGACACGATGGTCAAAGGCCTTCAGTCGGATACGAATTCGTTGTCCAGCCATAGAAAGAACAATTGTCTGTTAATGGTCGTGCTAACTGTCGCCCGCCTTCGCCCATCGAACGCGGGCATGCAATGTAGCAAAAGGGCTCTCCCACGCAACAGGATTTTTGCAGGAATCCAGGCGGCCGCGCAAACGCCATAAACCGCCCTTTTCCGCAACTCCAGTCTCCTGGCCGTAAAACGGCGAGGACGACAGGATTCCGTTTGCGGCGGGCTTTCGGTCACTGGTTGCCCGTGCCTGGCGTCAGGATCTTGCCGCCGGTTTCTTCGCGGTGTCCAAAATCGAGTTCAGAATGCTGGCCGGCACCTGTTCGAAACTGAACGGCTCCATGGAATATGAGGCGCGGCCCTTGGAGAGCGATCGTATGGCGGTCGCATAGCCGAACATCTCGGAGAGCGGCACACGCGCGTTGAGAACGGTCTGGCCGGACTTGGCCTCGATGCCGACGATCGTGCCGCGGCGCCGGTTGATATCGCCGAGCAAGTCGCCCTGATATTCGTCGGGCGTCGTGACTTCCACTTTCATGATCGGCTCCAGGAGAATGGGATGGGCCTTCTTCACGGCGTCTTTCAACGCAAAAATGCCGGCCATCTTGAACGCCAGTTCGCTGGAGTCCACCTCGTGAAACGTGCCGTCCACAATTTCAACCTTTAGATCGATCATTTGATGACCCGCCAGCACGCCGCCTTTGGCCGCCTCCTGAATGCCGTCCACGACCGCCGGAATATATTCCTTGGGAATCGCGCCGCCGACGATCTTATTCTCGATTTCGATGCCCTTGCCCTTTTCGTTCGGGGCAATCCTGACGCAGGCATGGCCATACTGGCCGCGTCCGCCGGACTGGCGGATGAACTTGCCTTCGCCCTCCGCCGGCTTGGTAATCGTCTCGCGATAGGCGATCTGCGGCGCCCCGGCGCTGGCTTCGACTTTGAACTCGCGAAACAAACGGTCGCGAATGATTTCGAGATGCAGCTCACCCATCCCCGCGATGATAAGCTGCCCGGTTTCCTCGTTGGTGAACACCTGGAACGTGGGATCTTCTTCGGCGAGGCGCTGCAAACCCTGGCTCAATTTATCACGATCGGCCTTGGTCTTCGGTTCCACAGCCATGGAAATGACCGGGTCCGGAAAGGTGGGCGGCTCGAGCGTGACCTCGAACCTTTCGTCGCAAAGCGTGTCGCCGGTCTTGATATTCTTCAGGCCGACCAGCGCCGCGATATCGCCCGCAAACACCGTCTCCAAATCGATGCGTTTGTCCGCCTGGATCATCATCACACGGCTGACACGCTCCCGCTTGCGGGTGCGCGGGTTGTAAATGATGTCGCCTTTCTTGAGCCGGCCGCTGTAAACACGGAAAAAGACCAGCTTGCCCACATACGGATCAGTCCAGAGCTTAAAGGCAAGCGAGCAGAACTTTGCTTTGTCGTCCGACGGCACTTCGACCTTGCGGCCGGGGTTGGCCGGGTCTTCTCCGACGGCTGCCGGAACATCGAGCGGCGACGGCAGGTAATCCACAATGGCATCAATCAGCGACTGCACGCCTCGTTTCTTGAATGCCGAACCGCACAGCACCGGCACCAGCTCAATTCTGCAGGTCAGCCGGCGAATCGCGGCTTTCAGATCGGCCGGGCTGACGGGTTTGTTTTCGATGACCAGTTCAGCCACGGCGTCGTCCTTGTCCGCAACCGCACTCACCAGCTCCGCGAGGGCGGCTTTCGCGGGTCCCCTCAGGTCGGCAGGGATTTCGGTGATCTGGTATTCAAGCCCGACGTCGTCGTCCGGGTCGTAGATGACGGCCTTTTGGTTGACCACATCCACCACTCCCTGGAACTGGTCCTCCTTGCCGACGGGCAGAAAGATGGGATAGGCATACGCGCCCAGTTTCTTGCGCATGTCGTTGAGCGCGTTTTCAAAATTCGCGCCGGTGCGGTCCATTTTGTTGACGAAGGCAATGCGGGGCACCTTGTATTTGGTGGCCTGGCGCCAGACGGTTTCCGATTGCGGTTGCACGCCCGCCACGCCGCAGAATACCGCGACCGCGCCATCCAGCACGCGCATCGAACGCTCGACTTCGGCCGTGAAATCCACATGGCCGGGAGTGTCAATGATGTTGATCCGATGCGGAATGCCCCCGAAGGCCTTGTAGCTGCCGTCGTCTTTCTGCGTCCAGTAACAGGTGGTGGCGGCGGAGGTGATCGTAATCCCGCGTTCGCGCTCCTGCTCCATCCAGTCGGTCACGGTGTTGCCGTCGTCCACATCACCCATCTTGTGGATGAGGCCCGCGTAAAAAAGAATCCGTTCCGTCGTCGTGGTCTTGCCGGCGTCGATGTGCGCGGCAATCCCGATGTTACGCGTCCGCTCCATCGAGTGGGGGCGATCCGACGAATTGACCGGTTTGGCTCGTTTTTCCATGACTGCTGGCATCGCTACGGTTGTTAAATTGTTAAATTGTTAAATTATTAAATCGTTAAATCGTCAGACGGTAACCTCGTTCAGTCGCCCTTTTTCCAGCCCGCCAACCGACGATTCAACGATGCAACCAGTTGACGGGAATAAAAACGCCCCGACATGACGTCTGCTCGGGGCGCGCTAAAATGTTGTTCCTACCAGCGGAAATGGGCGAAGGCCTTATTCGCTTGAGCCATTTTATGCACTTCGTCCCGCTTGCGAATGGCATTGCCCTGGCCCTGATAGGCCTCGAGAATTTCCACCGCCAGGGCATCCTTGATGGGAATGCCCTTGCGCGCATCCGCGAAATCGACCAGCCAACGCAGGGCCAGCGCAAACTGCCGGTCGGATGGCACTTCCAAAGGCACCTGGTAAGTAGCTCCGCCCACCCGGCGCGCTTTAACTTCCAGCCGCGGTTTGGCGTTGTCAACCGCCCGCTGCAGAATTTCCAACGGATTCGACGCGGGATTCTTTTCCAGGATTTTATCGAATGCGCCGTAAACAATCCTCTGGGCCACGCTCTTCTTGCCACGGCGCATCACCGTGTTGACGAGCCGCGAAATCAGCGCGCTATGGAATTTGGCGTCGTTCGGAATCGGTCGTTTGAAAGCTCGGCGTCTTCGGGACATAGGATCGTTGAATCGTTGAATCGTCCGTCCGTCACGCAGCCGGTGCTGCTGCCGGCGGTGCGGCCGGCGCGGCCGGCGCGGGCGCGCCGCCCTTGACGTCCTTGGGCCGTTTCACGCCGTATTTGGAGCGGCTGACGCGGCGCTTTTCGACTCCGGCGGCGTCCAGCGTTCCGCGGACAATATGGTAGCGAACGCCCGGCAAATCCTTCACCCGGCCGCCGCGCACCAGCACGATAGAATGTTCCTGCAAATTGTGCCCTTCATCGGGAATGTAAGCGATCACTTCATAGCCGTTGGTGAGTCGCACCTTGGCTACTTTGCGCATCGCCGAGTTCGGCTTTTTGGGCGTGCGCGTCATCACCTGAATGCAGACCCCGCGCCGAAACGGCGAATACTCCAAAGCCGGCGCTTTGGATTTGTATCTCAGCTTCCTGCGTCCCTTACGAACCAATTGATTGATCGTCGGCATTTCGCTCTAAAATCTCTAGTTGCCCTGCTCGCTTGTCACCACCGGACAAACGGAGCGCGAAATATAACAAATGGCCCTCGTGATGCAACAACTATTTCGGCGCCGGCAATATTTCCGTTTTCAGGTGCCATGGGGATCCTGACACTGCCACCTTCGGACCGCGAGCAATCCCGGCTCGCGGCAGCCTGGAGCCCGGGCACAGGCCCGAATACGGCACGTTCACGGTGTCCGCCGAGCCGCCGCGGACGGAGATCATCCGTCCGGTGGCAGTGCACGGATGCGCCCGGCGCCCTGAAGCGCTGAGAGCCGGGCTTGACGTTTTGAGCTTTACGGGCAGATTACGCGGCTCGAAAATCAATTTTGATTCGTGAGTTTTGAGTTTTAAGTTGGTTTGAAGTGCCAATGCGCAAATCAACTCAAAACTCAAAACTCAAAACTGAATAATGCAGCACATTCGGAACATCGCGATTATCGCTCATGTGGACCACGGCAAGACGACGCTGGTGGATTGTCTGCTCAAACAATCCGGGACGTTTCGCGCCAACCAGGCCATCTCCAACGAGGAGCGAATCATGGACTCGATGGATTTGGAGCGCGAAAAAGGCATCACGATTAGAGCCAAAAACGCCGCGTTCAAGTACAAGGATTATCACATCAACATCGTGGACACGCCCGGCCATGCCGATTTCGGCGGCGAAGTGGAGCGGATCATGAACATGATTGACGGCGTGCTGCTGGTGGTGGATGCCGCGGACGGGCCGCAGGCCCAAACCCGCTTCGTGCTCCGCAAAGCGCTCGAAGCCGGCGCCAAACCCATCGTCGTCATCAACAAAATCGACCGTGAGAACGCGGATCCGCATAAAGTGCTGGATGAGATCTGGGACCTGTTCGGCTCGCTCCACGCGACGGACGAGCAATTGGATTTCCCGGTGATTTACGCCAGCGCCAAGGGCGGTTACGCGAAGGTGGACATCAAACACACCAGCGGCACGATGGAGCCGCTGTTCGACGCGATCATCAATCACATTCCGCCGCCGCGGGCGCATGCGGGTGAAGGCTTCAAGATGCTCGTCGCGAACCTGGATTACTCCGATTACCTCGGCCGGATCGCTTTCGGAAAAATCTACAGCGGCAAGGTCAAAGTAGGCGATCCTTCCGTCTGTATCCACGGTGACGGACGCAAAAGCCAGGCCAGGATCACGGCCATTTTCCATTTCGAAGGCCTGAAGCGAATTGAAGTTCCCGAAGCACACGCGGGCGACATCGTCGGCCTGACCGGCTTCGAGAATGTGTTTATCGGCGAAACCATCGCGGATTCCCCGGACCGCGTGCCGCTGCCGTTCGTGCCGATTGACCCGCCGACGATTCAAATGCAATTCGCCGTCAACGACGGCCCGCTCGGCGGACAGGACGGCAAGCTCGTCACCGCGCGGCATCTCTGGGAGCGGTTGGTCAAGGAAATCCGCACCAACGTCGCTTTGCGCATCGACCAGACCGATGATCCGAAAGTGTTCAACGTCTCCGGCCGCGGCGAAATGCAAATCGCCATTCTGGTCGAGCAAATGCGCCGGGAAGGCCACGAAGTTCTGGTCTCGCGCCCGGAAGTGATCTACCGGAAGGACAAGGACGGCAACCTGCTGGAGCCGATCGAACGGTTGTTTCTTGAAATCCCCAAGGAATACATGGGCCAGGTGATGGAGAACCTTTCCAGCCGCAAATCCGAAGTTCAGAACCTGAACCATCACGGCGAGCATGTGAGCATCGAGGCGTTGATCCCGATGCGAGGGTTGATCGGTTTCGAGACCGATCTGGTCAACCAGACCCGCGGCCTCGGCGTCATGAGCCACTTGTTCCACGAATACGGACCGGACCGCGGCGAGATCGCGGCGCGCAAGAACGGTTCGCTGGTGAGCATGGAAGACGGCGAAGCGATGGCCTATGCCCTGAACATGATCCAGGAGCGCGGGCGTTTGATGGTCGAACCGGGCGACGCTATTTACAAGGGCATGATTGTTGGGGAAAACGCGAGAGAGAACGACATCCCCGTCAACCCTTGCAAGGCGAAGAGGCTGACCAACATGCGTTCCCAGGGCGAAGGCAAAGGCATTCAACTCAATCCGCCCCTCAAAATGTCCCTCGAACGCGCGCTCGAATACATCGGCCCGGACGAATATGTGGAAGCCACGCCGAAGAACCTGCGCCTGCGCAAGAAGATACTGGACGAGGTTCAGCGCAAGCGCAACCGCACCGCCCAAAGCCGCGTCATGAAAGTCGTGGCGGAGTGATCTGCTTTTCGGGGGGCGAGTACTGCGAGTCCCAGACCTCTCTCAGGATCTCAAGCCTGTTTCGTCCTGGCCGAATTTCGGCAGTGGGGCCGAAGTGGTCAACGCCAAGACGCCAAGACGCAAAAAGGCTCTTGCAGGTTTTCAGCCCGAGTCACTGAAAAATGAGCGCCGCTCAGTGCTAGAAGAGATCTCTTCTGCTCGAGTCTCTGCGACTTTGCGGCTTTGCGTTGAAAAGTCGACCGCTTGGAAACGGCTTGGGTCGATGGCTGCGCTGTTGTCGTAGCTGCGTATCCGACTGAGGGAGCACGTCTGGCGGGGCGTGCTGGAGCGTGAGACGATGCTGGTACTGGGATTGCCATGTTGAATGTGTCCGGTGCCACGCGTGTGCTGGTGGCCACGACCCCGGTAGATTTGCGCGGCAGTTTCAATCGGCTTTACGGCTTGGTGGGCGAGCAACTCCAAGACGATCCGCTCTCGGGTCACCTGTTTGTGTTCACGAACCGGCGACGCAATCGACTCAAGGTGCTTTACTGGGATGCCTGCAGCCAAGATCACCGAGATCAAAACGTTCACGCCCACCGCTTGGGCTAAGGCCAAGGCCAAGGAGAAGGTGGACGCTCAGGCTGCTTGAGACATTTGGGTTTTAAAAGCTTGTTTGAAAACCGGCCCTGACACGGGAGCGAGTTGTGTCTGTTCTTTGTAAATGCGTTTCCCCAATACCCCGGCCTCGGCAACGGGCGGCCTCTGCATTCGTACCGATAGATTTTCTGTCACCTCTTGAGGCTTTTCGGGTGCTTATAGGGTGGTATGATGACAGCCGAAGCGATGCAGAGGGCAGATATCAACGATGCCGAGCTGGTGGCCGAAAGCCTGGACGGAAATCGGGATGCCTTCCGGCTGATTGTCGAACGCTATCAAACCTTGATCTCGTCGCTGGCGTACTGTGCCACTGGCAACGTGAGCCGGAGCGAAGACCTCGCCCAAGAGACCTTTGTGTCCGCCTGGAAGCAGCTTGCGGAATTGCGTGAGCCGGCCAAGTTGCGGCCCTGGCTGTGCAGCATCGCCCGTTTTCTCATCAGCAAGGAGTTCCGGCGCCAGGGACGTGAGCCGAATCATGCCGCCGAATCGCTGGAGGCGGTGGAAGAATGGGTCTCACCAGAACCGCCGCCTCCGGACCAGGTTATCAGCGAGGAGGAAAAGGCGATTCTCTGGCGCTCGCTCGAACGCATCCCGGAAATCTATCGCGAACCGCTGGTGCTGTTTTATCGCGAACACCAATCCGTCGAGGCCGTCGCGCGAGATCTGGGTCTCAGTGAGGATGCGGTGAAGCAGCGACTGTCGCGCGGGCGGAAACTGTTGCAGGAGCAATTCCTCGCCTTTGTCGCCGGCGCGCTCAAACAAACCAGTCCGGGCAAGGCCTTCACGCTCGGCGTGATTGCCGCCCTGCCGCTGCTGGCCACCACCGCCAAGGCGGCGACGGTCGGCACGGCGCTGGCGAAGCACGGCAGCGTGGCAGCCAAGACAACGAGCTCCGTCGGGTTTCTGCAAGCCATTGCCAATTTTGTTATGGGCATGATTTCCTGGCTTGCCGCGGCTTTGCCCTTGGGCGGATACATCGGGTACAAGATGGCTGGCGACCGTCAGCACAGTGAGCGGGCGCGCCGGTCTGTAGCCACTTTTTGGCGCATCATGGGAATCAGCATGTTGCTCTTCTTTTGCCTCCCTCCGTTATTGGCGCTCTTATTCAAAACAGTGACCGGCCTGTTCGGCGCCAAAGTCTACTACGCAATGGCGGGTTTGTTGCTGAACGTCTGTCTGCCGCTTTTCATCTTTGGAGTGGTGCCGCTGGCCCTCGTCCTCTGGATTTGGAGACGCAGGCAGCGAACCGTGGCTGAAAGGGCTTTCGGCGGGCCAATCTCCCGCCAATCGCCGAAATCCGTTACTATTTGGGCGGCGCTGGCGATGATCGTGGCTCTCGCTTACCTGGCGCTTTTCTGCTGGGCGTCCAGTCTCATGTCCGCCAGGCACTTTCCCAAACCTCGCTACGTGTCCACGAGTGAAGTGCAAAGCTTCATCGCCAATTCGCAGGTGCGGAAGTTTCGCTTCGAGCTGTTCCAAAGTGCCAGCGGAGCTCGCAGGCTCTCTGGGGATCTGCTGGAGAACGGGAAGATGACCCCGTTCGTCGCGCCGGCGGAGAACAGCACGATGGCCTTGCTGGCGGAGAAAGGCATCAGCTATGAGACGAAGATTGAAAACCGGGAGCCTCCCCATTTCAGCATGACCCGGACAGGGCGGTGGTCCAACCGGCTGCTGACACCCTTCTGCTGTTTCATCCTCGTGGCCGGTGCCGTTACGTTGTTGCGTGGAAGCCATAACCGCCAATCCGGACCGCATTCCATCACGGACCTGGGAAATGAACGCCGTGTGGACAAATCTTTTGCCGCATTGGCCGCGTGCGGAATGGTCGCCCTGGCCGTTTTCCGGGGGGTAACCACGGACTGGAAGGTTCGCACCATCTCCGCCTACCAGGTCCCGGCTGTCGTCGCTCAACACAAGAATGCCCGATTCGAAGTGTTTGAGTATCTGGATGGCTCCAGAAAACTGTGGATCTCTGACCTTCACACTCCTGACTCCATCGCACCCGCGAACGAATCCACCCTGGAAGAATTGACTCGCCAGGACATCACTTACCAAACCTACGCAGCCGGAATGGTCGGCTTGCCGGGACCGAGTCAGTCCATCTCTGTGCTGTGGATCCTCGCATTGACGGCGGGTGCCGGGAGCCTTTTTTGGTGGGCGGTGAAAAGCCGGCCTGTTTCCCCATCACGCATCCAGGGCGCAGGAGCGATATGAGATTCATTTCCATCAATTCTGCCGCGAGGATGTTGCGATTGCCGACCTGTTCGCCTATGTCTTCGCCGCGCGTTACCGGGTTAAGTTCAAAACCCGGTTTTACCCTGGTCGAACTGCTGGTGGTCATCGCGATTATAGGCGCGCTGGCCTCGCTGCTGCTGCCCACATTGTCGGCGGCAAAAGCGCGAGGCCACACGACCAGTTGCCTCAACAATCAACGACAGCTCGGGATGGCATGGGTGCTCTATGCGTCCGACGCAGGCGACCGGCTGCCGCTCAACCTTGGAAGCTCCGTCAATGGCATCCACCGCAGTCCGGCGGGCTGCTGGGTCACCGGCAGTGCTACCCATGATGCGGACCCGGCAACGATCACGCGGGGCACACTCTTTCCCTACGCGCAGTCGCTCAAACTCTACCGTTGCCCGGCCGACCATGCCTGCGTGGAGGGCACCGGCACTCCCAGGCTGCGCAGCGTCTCCTTGAGCATCTACATGGGGGGAGAGGACTCCGAGACCAACTTTCTGATCTACCCGCTGATGAAATCCACAGAGATACGGCATCCATCGAAGTCCCTCACGTTTCTCGATGAGGATGAGAACAGTATCAACGATGGCATATTTCTGTATGCCTCCAAAATGGACGTATGGATGGACATCCCGGCTCGACGGCATCAGAACGGCCTTGTGCTGGTTTTTGCCGACAACCATTCGGAATACTGGAAGTGGAAAGGACCGGCGCCAGTCTCCTGGTTCAATGGCGGTTATGTCAATGACCCAGCGGAACTCCAGGACCTAAAACGTCTCCAGCAGACAGCCCCCGATGTCGAATAATCCCTCAGCTCTAAGCTGGTGAAGATGCCGAACCCCAGCATGTAGCGGACCGCAGCCAGCCCTTCAGCTCCGTCTGTACTCGACGCTCAGTGGCGGCTGGCTTTGGCCGCTGATGCTGCTCGTTCTGGCGAGAAAGGAGTCGTCATCGTTGAACTAAACCGCTTCGCCGAGGGGAAGACACCATTGGTTACGCAGCGAATTGGTTTAGTTCGACCCTCCTTAACCATGTGGCCCCTCAGCCGCATACGTAGCTGCGGCCATCCTGGTTGCCGTAGAGCCGGGCATCCTGCCCGGTGGATCAAGCCATGGAACAGCACACACGCGAAGGTCGGCGAACACCGGTCCGGGCGGCGAGATGCCGCCCGCTACGGCAGGCCGGAGGCCGGCCGCCACCTCAGTTGCTGCTCCGCCGCGCTGTGCTCTTTGCGTTTCGTTTGCGGCTATTTGATCCTGCTCCCAAAATCAATTTTCACGGTGGGAACAGGGCTGGCGCTCGCGGAATCCGCTGCGGCGGAGGGCTGGAGTTCGCTGTGATATTGGGCCCACCAGGCGGCGCGCGCCTCGGGTCCCCAACTGTCCGCCAGCGGACTGGTCAGCAGCAGCGCGCGCAGTTCAGCGGCGGATTGCGGGCGGCGGCCCGGTTCTTTGTCGAGACAACGCAGAATCGCCCCTTCCATCTGCGGGCTGATCGGATTCGTCGTGCGCCGGCTCGGCGGCGTCACCTCCCCGGTCAATTGCAGTCCGTAAATCTCCGTGACCGACCGGGCTTCGTAAACGTATTTGCCCGTGATCAGGTAATAACCCAGCGCCCCAACGGAATAAATGTCGCTGCGCGGATCGCTCCGGCTTGAGTCCTGGATCGCTTCGGGCGGCATGAACGAGGGCGTGCCGACAAATTCCTGTTCTTCCGTCAGGCGCAGGTTGTCGCGGTCGCCGCTGTATTGCCGGACGAGGCCAAAATCGAGGACCTTGACACAGTCCGGCACGCCGCCGCGTTCGCAGAGGAAAACGTTGGACGGCTTGACGTCGCGATGGACCAACCCCGAAGCGTGCGCCTCGGCCAAGGAATCGCAGACTTGCGCGAGAATGTGGATCACGCGTCCTTCGGGCTGCGGGCCGAAGCGGTCGATCAGTTGGTGCAGATTGAGTCCTCGCAGGTATTCCATCGCGTAGTAGAAGATGCCTTCGGGCGTGTGGCCGTAATCGTAAACCTGGATGGTGTTGGGATGGGTAAGCTGGCAGGTGAGGCGCACTTCGCGTTCGAAACGCTCGATCGCGCCGGCGTTCGCTTGTTCCCGCGAGAGGAGTTTTACCGCGGTGTCGCGCCGCATCAACGCATGGCGCGCGCGATAGACGACGCCCATGCCGCCTTCGCCGATTTTTTCCTCGAGGGTGTATTGGCCGAGTTGTTTCAACTTCGATTCGGCTTCGTTAAAACGCCGGCGCCAGGTGACATTGGCGCAGGAGACAAGCAACATGACGATCGCGCAAATCACGAGCAGGACGAACAGGGCGATGAAAAGCGATTGGAGCACGCGCAAAGGCCGGTAGGCTTCAGCCGCGTCAATCTGCGTGACCACGCCGAAGCCGAGTTGCGGCAGCCAGCGCCACGCGCCCACGACCGGCACGCCGCGGCAATCACGCGAAGGTTTCACGTCCACCCCCTCTTCGCCCTCGACGGCGCCGGCCACAAGGCGGATCAAGGGCAGGTTGGCGAGGTTGGCCTCCGGCAGCTTGAATCCGCGGGTGAGATCGCCGCCCGGATCGTGCAAACGGAGGTTGAGCGCGGAGCTTGCATTGGTTTGGCCGAGCAGGCCGAGTTGCTTGAGTTCATCGTCAAATCGGTTGCGGGAAATCAACATGCCGGTTTGATCGAAGGCATACGTTTCACCCGATTCTCCCGACCTGGCCACCGAAAGTATCCTGGTAAATTCCCTGTCCGGATTGATGACCAGCGCGAGCGCGCCCCACACCACGCCTTCACCGCGCACCGGGGCGGCCACCTGCATGAGCGTGAAATCGCCGCGGCGCCGGGGAAAGTCATTGGTGGCCCGCGGGCGGAGAGGCGCCCGGTTTCCGAACGCAAAGCCGCGCGCGTTCTCGTTGGTGCGGCCCGCCCTGAAAGGAAATCGCCGCCCGGCGGGAAATTCGGGTTTGAAAGGGGTGATCAGGACGGGCTGTCCCGAGGTGAAAAGTTCGATGAACTTGTTTGTGTGCGCCTCGGAAACCGGCAGGCCCATTCCCAATCGCCCGCGCGAACTGGCAACCACAATGAAATTTGTGTTTACCAATTGCGCGATGCTGTATCCCAGCTTGTTGAGGCGCGGCCTGAGATAATTGCCCAACTCCTCGATATCGGGCAGGCCCGCGATCCTCCGGCCTTCTCCTCTGGCCGGGACAGAACGTTCGAGAATCCGCATGGCAAGTGTCCGCACTTCCGGTTCCTCCGCCAGCGAAGTGGCCAGCCGCGTCTGGTTGGTGGTCCAGATTTCCAGCGCCGTCACGTTTGCGTCAAGGGTCGAGGTCAATTTCGCCTTGAGTTCTTCCTGAATGGTTTGGCGCAGCCGGGAATTGCCCCACCAGCCGAACACCGCCACCAATCCCGCGATGGCGAGCGGGATGACCCAGATCGGCTGCTTGAAACTGCCTGGCATGGTCACTCCAGGAAACGTTGCCGATGTTATCCCGGTTTCGTCAACGTCAATAAAAGGATGGCCTCCGGTTTGCTTGTCAAAGCCATGTTCGTTGGCTATGATCATGGTATGTTAAAGGCAACTGTAATTGGGTTGGCCCTCGTTTTTTGCAGCGTGCCGGCAGTGCGGGCCGACACCATCCAGTTGAAGGAGAAGGCTGCCATAACCGGAAAAATCCTGACCGAGAAGCGCGATTACGTGGTCGTCGATATCGGCTACACCGTCCTCACCATCCCGCGCAACCAGATCGTCAAGATCTCCCCCGCCGACGCGCCGACCACCACCGGCCAACCTGCGGCTCTCAAGGCGAGCGCGGTCGAAATGAAAACGGGGTTCTACACCGCCCTGGACAAGCCCTTGCCGGAGCGAAGTGTGCGGGACCTGGTGAATCAACTGGGCGAAGCCGTGGTGCAGGTGCGCACGCCAGGCGGACTGGGGTCGGGGTTCATCATCAATGAAGATGGCTTTCTGATGACCAACTTCCACGTGATCGAAGGGGAAACGCAGATCACGGTGGATGTTTACCTGCAACGGGACGGCCAGCTCACCCCGAAAACCTACAAGCAGGTGCGGATCGCAGCCGTCAACAAATTCCAGGATCTGGCCCTGCTGAAAATCGAAGACAAGGACGCGCCCAAATTCAAATTCGTGGCCCTGGGCAGTTCCGACGCCCTGGCCGTGGGCGAACAAGTCTTTGCCATCGGGAGCCCGCTCGGGCTCGAACGAACCGTGACGGAAGGCATTCTGAGCACTAAAACGCGCGAAATCCAGGGCGACCTTTACCTGCAAACCACGGCCCAGATCAATCCGGGCAACAGCGGCGGCCCGCTCTTCAACATGAGCGGCGAGGTTGTGGGGATCACGAACATGAAAATCACCTTCGGCGAAGGCCTCGGCTTTGCGATTCCGGAGGAAGCCGTCAGGTATTTCCTCGATCATCGGGATGCGTTTGCCTACTCAAACGATAACCCGAGCAATCCCTACCGCTATCTGGAACCCCCGAGCCATACCCGCCAACGCGCGGTTGAGGAATAAATCGGGACGATTCGGCTCAACCGGGGAGCACACGCGCCTCACGTGTGCTCCCCAAAATCAATTGAATCGTTCCGCGTAAGTCGCTTTGAACAAACCCGGAAACATTTGCATTCCAGCCGGGGACCGATCAACCTCAAGCCCATGACAACCCTTTCCAACCCGGGTGGGCTCAACAGAACCTTGTACGCGCCTGGGGACCACGAGCTGGCGCGGCGCGGCGTAGCCGCAACCAAGATCGAGCATGGAGGACGGAGACTGGAGAATGTAAAGACGCCCTCACCCGGCCGGAGGCCACCCTCTCCAATCCGATGGGAGAGGGGCGGGGTGAGGGTCGCCTGGAAAAATTTGCGCGGCCTGCACAAACTTTCATGGATAGCGGTACGTAGCGGCGGTTCTCAAACTGCCCCTGATATCGGCGGCTTTCTCACGAAAGCCGCTGCACGCTCCGTCGGCCGGCGCCGGCTGCAGGGTGCAGATTGCGCCCTGCTTCTTGCCGTTGTTCTTGGCATCGTGTCCAGCAGTTTCGCCGCAATTCCTCCACCGGAGAAACTGTTGCCGGATGACACCTTGATCATGGTGACGGCGCCTGATTTCGCAAGAATGCGCGAGGTCTGGAAGCATTGCCCGCAGACCCGTTTGTGGAACGATCCGGCCATGAAGCCGTTCAAAGACAAGTTTGTCACCAGGTGGAAAGAGGAGTTCGTCCAACCGCTGGAGCGCGATCTCGGCGTGCGCTTCGACGATTACGGCAGCCTGCCGCAGGGGCAAGTGACCTTCGCTCTGACGCAAAACGGCTGGCAGGGATCGGGCAGCCCATCGCCCGCTGTTCTCCTGCTGCTCGATACGAAGGATAAGAAAGATCAACTGAAGAAGATTCTCGATGATCTCCGGAAAAAATGGGTGGACGCAGGCAAGTCCATCAGAACGGAAAAAATCCGCGGCATCGAGTTTTCCATCGTGCCCATTTCCAGCAGTGAGGTTCCCAAAACGCTGCAAAAAGCCCTTTCGCCGCCCGAAAACGCAGCCCAGCCGGCTGAAGAACAGAGTGCGGCGCCCAAGACCGAGCTGACGGTGGGCCAGTTTGAATCGTTGCTGATCGTTGGCAGTTCGACCGCGGCGGTGGAGAAAATCCTGGCTCACCTGACCGGCGGGGCCATGCCGGCCCTGGGTGATCTCGCGGCTTACGAAGCGAACCGGTTGGCTCTGTTTCGCGACGCGCCCTTTTACGGCTGGGTCAACTTGAAATCCTTCATCGATGTTCTGACCCGCAAGCCCGCGGAAAATGAGGAAACGACCGGATCCGATCCCATGTCCATGCTCAATCCGGGGAGATTGATGACGGCTACCGGTCTGAGCAGCCTGAAGACATTGGCTTTCAACTTCCAGAATTCCAACGAGGGCTCGTCTGTCCAGGTGATGGTCGGCGCGCCGGAGGCCGGCCGCCAGGGCATCCTCAAGCTTCTTCCCGCCCGCGGCAAAGAATCGACCCCGCCCTCGTTTGTGCCCGTGGATGTCGTCAAGTTCCAGCGGTGCCGCATCGATGGTCAACAAGCCTGGGCCACGCTGCAGCAGGTGATAAACGACATCAACCCGCAGTGGCTCGGCGGATTGAACTTTCTCCTCGACACCGCGAACACCGCCGCCCGGCAAAAAGACCCCGATTTCGACATCAGGAAATGCCTGTTCAACAACCTGGGCGACGACATGATCAGCTATCAGAAGGCGCCGCGTGGCAACTCGCCCGCCGACTCCAACGGGGCACCCTGGCTCTTTTTGATGAGTTCGCCGCAACCTGAGCAATTGGCAGCCGCCCTCAAAAGCATCGGAGTCCTGTGGAATCCGCAGGGGGGACCCCCGGCAGAAAGGGAATTCCTGGGACGAAAGATCTTTGCGCTGCCGCTGCCGGGAATGCCCCTGTCCCCGGCCGACCCCTCCTCATCGGCGCCACGCGCCTTGAATTGCGCCGCCAGCGGTGGTTACGTCGCGTTGAGCACGGACGCTTCGATTCTCGAGGAGTATCTGCGCAGCAGCGAAAGCCGGCAGAAAACGTTGGGGGAGAAACCGGGCTTGACGGAAGCTGCCGCCAGGGTCGGCGGCACGAGCACCGGTTGGTTTGGTTATCAAAACCAGTTGGACACCGGGCGTGCGGCTCTGGACATAATGCGGAAAGGCGCCAGCGATCCCATCACCAAATCCATAATCACCAGATCGGTCTTCCTCGGCCTTTTGTATCATTACGCGGATTTCTCACTGTTGCCGTCGTTCGATCAGATCTCGAAATACTTTTATTTCGAAGTTTACACCGCAAGCGCCAACGCGGACGGAGTGACTTTCAAATGGTTTGCGCCGACGCCGCCGGGGCTGCGGAAGTGAGAAAAACGGGGTGAAGGAATGATGGAGTGTTGAAAAGACGGGGTTCGGCGCACGTTTCAATTCGTTTACATTGACGATTGGAAGAGCAGGTGAGAAATCCCTGCGCCAGCCTGCAACCTGTGAAGAAAGCTCTCGCCATGATCGCCGCTGTCGCCCTCCGGCATTCCGCCGGAGCGCAAACCGACGCCTTCTACATGGACTATTACCCGCAGACTCTCACCGTGGATTTTGCCAACGAAGCCGCCGCGCGCGTGGCCAAAGTGGAAATCCTGCCCCTCTACCACGGTTATGAATGGGCCATCTCCAGCCGCTGGGACGACAATATTCCCACGGACATCAAGATGCGCCAGACGCTGGCCGAACACGGCTTTCGCGGCACTTTCTACCTGAACGCCACCGACAGCGGCTACTACGGCAATGACTACGGCCTCATTGCGCCAAAGGATTACAGCGATCTGGGCCGGCGCCTGGCGGACGGCGGCTTCAGCATCGGCGGCCATACCCTGACCCATCCCTACCTCACCTGCCAGGCGCGCGACCAGATTTTCCACGAAGTCATGGGCATCCGCGCCGACCGGGAAAGCTCCTCGGGCTGCCCCATCAACACGTTTTCCTTCCCGTTCATCTCATTCCGCAATGACATCGAAGGCGACACCATCCACCGCGACATCGCCGAACTGATGAAGCGCGCCGGTTACTGCCAGATCGTCGAACCCTGGTTTGACCAGCCCATCCACCAGGGTTTCCTGGTCGCGAACCTTTTGCCCGCTGATGGAAAAGACATCGACGAAGCCTTCGCCGGCATGCTGGCGGACAAGGCGCTGCAGGCGCGCGAACCCAACATCACGTTCAACATGCACGTCTGGTACGCCACCCCCGAGGCCTGGGCCAAATTCGAGGGGCAACTGATCAAATACGGACGAAATCCCAAGTGGTGGTATTGCAACCAAAGCGAATATGCGGCGTACCGCTATCAATACGCCCACACGGAATTGCGGACGCAGCTCGACGGCCGGCGGCTCACGGCCACGCTCAAACGCCCTGCCCTCCTCGACCTCAACCACGCTGTCCCGTTGACCCTCCAGATCAGTGGCGTGAATGCCGCCGAAGTCCGGAAACTGGATTGTCCAACCGCCACCGTGGAACCTCTAAAACCCGGCGCCGCGGGCTGCCGCTACGACCTGCCGCACGATCGCTCCCAGTCCTTGCCCAAACGGATTGCGTCGCTCGATTTCAATCCCGGCGAACGTGACTCCAAACAAAACCCCGTCTTTGCGGGCTTGAACGTCCTGTTTCAGGTGGACGGCGATCAACTGCGCTGCTCGCTGAAGAACAACGGCGCGGCTTTGAATCAACTGCTGGCGACTTATCGCCTGCCGCTCCCCTACCAGCCCGGCGTCGTAAGAAAAACCGTGGCAAAAGTTGACGCGGGCCAGACGATGGCACTCGCCGTCCCGCTCACGCTGTCACCGGAGAAGACTCGAATTCATGTCACAAATCCCGGAGAATGTGGGGCGAGCGTCCTCGCGAGCCGTCTGTCTTCTGAAAAAGGGCGGCTCGTCAGTAGCCTCGCCCCAGCGGACACCATTGATGGGATGGCTTCCAGCTTTAAATATCGATCCGGAGAAGCTTGGTTCTACTTGCAGCTCGACTTCATCCGGGACGGATCACCCGGACGCCTCCACCTCATCTGCCGAAAACCCGAAACGACGGGCGATCCCGCCTATCCACGCGACGGATTCTACGTCCTGGGTCCGTTGCCGGACGACGAAAAAGCGGCCGACGATCTGGCGGCGGGCATTGTGGCCGCGTCTGACCGGAAACGAACCGTGACGGTGGCCGGCGGAGAACCCGGGAAGTGGACCGTCAAAGACAAGGCGGTGACGGAATTGCTCGACCCGGAAATCATCTGCACGCGGGGCGAGAGCCACGCCGATCATCCGGAGTACTATCTTCTCCTGACGCGCATCGTGGTGGACAAAGCGGAGAAGCTGACTGTGCTTCCGGTGGCTGGCCAATTCCGGGCGATGTACCTGAATGGCCGGCGGGTTGTGGGGGACACGTTGGATCTGCACGCGGGCGGGAACGACCTGTTGCTGGTGTATTATTCAGGCAAAGACAAGTTTTCGGCCCGGCATTACGGGCCCTTTTTCCGGTTGCTCGACCCGGCCACCGGCGCGCGCGCCACCGATGTGACATACCAGCGCCAGGGGCTTTCATTTCACGACTGAGCGGCCGTGCGAAGATGGGGTCACTCCGGACAATTTACAGATTTGCGCCTCCGCTTTGATTGCCGAATACAAATTGTCCGGACCCCTTCCCGACGTGGTTGACGCAGGGGGAAAAAGTACTTTCAGATGTAACAACCGGCGAACACGGCCTCGGCGCGGTGCGCGAGTTTGTGAACGGGTCATCTGCGCCAGCGCCAGCGCCCCGTCCTGCACGATGTAACATGGCCCGCGCGGGCCGTCAGGCGTGATCTCGATGTCGTACCCGCGTTCCGTTCAGGTCGAATGCGCAGAGGGCCGGGATCAGGAGACGAACATTCCCGCGCCTGTTGCCGACGCCCGCTTGTTGCTAACGTTCCTCCATGCTGATCATCCAGCACATCCTCACCGGGCACATCTTCCGCAAAATCTTCGACGTGGCAGACTTTATCCGACGCAACGTCATCGCGCAGGAGATTGAAAAATCATTTCCGCCCTTATGTCCGGATCGTTCAGCAGCGACAATTTCAACAAAAGCTTGGACCAGATCGTGAAAAAAAGCTGGTGAGTTCGTGTCCTAAGATGCAAAACTCTACGTGAAATCCTAAATTGGCAGTTGGTTATGGCATCCAAACGCGCAACCCAAAATCACAAGCCGGCGATTAGATACACCATTCGCAAACGCCGTGTCGCCCGACTGAAGGAAAATGGTGTCTCCAATCGAGCGCCGTCTCGCGCTGTGCAAGTCGGATTGAACGGGTTTGATGGAATGACCCAGACAAGAGACCAGTCCATCGGAACTGCGACATCGGTTGCGCTTCATAACGCTTTTAGAAGATATGGGATTGAAGGCGAAGATGCGTTTCTTGTCCTAGCTTCCCGTTATCTGGATACGCAGAAAGCGGCCCGCCGCGACTTTTCATTCTTCCCGGTCGAGCGAGGAGTCGCTGCATTGAACATCGTGGCGCACGACAAACAGGTTCTTTCCATCCTCGACGGGGTTGTGGCGGGAGACCCCAAGGGGCGCGAGTTGCCGACATGGTATCAGTTCTTTTTTGGACGCCGTTTTCGCGAAGGCTCGGGGAAGTTTTTCACGCCACGAACCGTAGCTGCGGCAATGGCGAGACTTCTTCCGGTTCATGGGGGGGCGATTGTGCTAGATCCGACTTGTGGCGGCGGCACGTTTCTTTGTGAAGCGTCTCGTCGTTGGGGTGACACGCCATGCCAGTTGGTCGGCAACGATGTTGACCGAATGCTTGTTGGATTAACTGAGTTGGTTTTGGCGCTTTCCGCGCCGCCCCATCACGATTTGGCGTTTTCGTGTTTCAATCTTTACGACGCGGATGCCGAGTTGCGAAATCTTCGTAGTAGGGTTTATGGGATTCTGGCAAATCCTCCGTTCTCTCTCCAACTCGAAAGAGTTGCGAAGCCGGGTGAGCTTTTCGGGCTCGGCTACCGCAACAGCGATGCGCTTTTTTTGGATGTTTGCCTCAACCTGCTTGCCCCAGGTGGCAGCTTAGTCTGCCTCCTGCCCCATTCGTTGGTGGTCAATTCCGAGTTTGACCAATTGCGACGGTCTGTGGAGCAGCATTGGGAGCTTTGCGGTATCGTCACCCTGCCAGAAGGTGTTTTCTACCTCACTGGGAATACAACAACCCGTGCCGACATTGTTCATCTGCGGAAGAAGACCGGACACCACCAGCAAACACACAAGGCGTTCTTTGCCAACGCGCCAACGGTCGGCTTCCCGCTAAATTCGCGGGCGACTTATTTTGGCGAAAACTCGTTGGATTTAATCGCAAGCGACCCACGCGTCTTGGAATGCATCAAAGCACCGGCATGACCACGCCATGAAGAAAAACGGCACATTCTTTTTGTCGGTAATAGCAGCAGATGCTTTACGAGCTGGCGTTTGGAATCCATACGCCTATCGCGAAGAGACGCAGAGCGAGACCCTGGAACACTTCGCTTCTGTTCAGAAGGTGCGGGGCCGTTTGCATCGAGTCACGACGCTAACGTTTTCACCAATCGAGTATCGGCATATTCACCGTGGCACGATTCCGGTGTTCACGCTTGAGCTTGCCGCCGGAACACCAGTTGAGCGTGTCCCTGTCATCGGTGAAGGATGCTTGTTGTTTGGAACAATGCGCGCCTACTTGGGCAATGCGCTTGTCACCCCGAAGGCAGCGTGGCTCGGAGAAACATCACCAGTTTTCTTTCCAGTAAAGTCGGAGTTTGTTCAAATTACCCCAAAGGACGGTCTGACATACTTTTGGTGGGCCTTTCTGCAAACGCCAAGATTCCTTCAAAGCCTGCCGATCGGTTCTGGCGGAACGCGCCCGAGGTTGGATCGCGAGCTTCTGCTTCGCACACCCGTTGAAGTGCCCGTCGAATCAGTCCGCGAAAAAATCCATCGGTGTTTGAGTAGCTATGCGGAACGTGCATGGCGGGATTATGTTGAAGCCGAGGAGCTTCTTAATTCGACGACAAGGTAATTCATGGCAGACATCACATCTCTCGAACTGGGATCGTTGCGGCAGCTTTTCCAGCCTCTCATCGGCCTTAAAATCAACTGGCTTTCCATTCCCAACCAAGCTCTACCCGGCTTCGAGCCGAGCCAGATAGCGGTCATCGTCAACACGCTGCTCGACGCGATTCTTCCACAGATTGAGCACTTGGCGACCGATGAGGAGAACGCTAAACGACTTCGAGGCATCGGACTTTCAAAAGCGCCGGGCGCAATCGGCCAACGCGAAGGATATCCAGACTATGTCCACGCATCGGGTAAGCGCGTGGAATTGAAGGGACTCTTTGTTGACAATCCTGCCCTGCCGATGAAGCGCCCGCCGACGGCTCGCGAGCCAAGCGCGCGACTCAAAGAGAACGTCACGATGGACGTGATTAACCCTGCGAGCGACGCACTCTTGCTGGCGGCCGCTCAACTCAAGGAGGATGAGTCCGGGGGCTGTTCGCCTTACATTATCGACATTGGCGTGTTCTCAATGGTTGAGTGCGTGCGCGCGAGAGACGCAAGTTTGGACGAAAGAGGTGGACGTTGGATTGACGGCATCCCGAAAGTCGTTAAGAAAATCAGCATGGGCAAATTCACTTCGGGAAAGAGGTTGAATGCTAGGGATTTCGAGAAAGATACAAACTTCGGAAAGTTGAAACGGATTCCCTATCAACCGCTTCAGGACTTCATGCGGAAACACGGAGCAATCTGATAAGTGAAGCCTCTGCAAAATCATAGCTGCCCACGATTTAATGAAAAACATATTTGTCTTTTGCGCGGGAGAACCTAACGCGCGAGCGAACTATCGGAAGACGGTTTTGACTCCGATTTCAGCGGAATGCATCCTGTCCAGTTTCCCTGCCGAAAAGCACCCTGAGCTTCGATGCTGGCAAGAGCAAGCTGGCGGGTTTTTCGCTTGGGGCATCAAGGCGAACCAGCGGAGTTTTACCATGTGGCGATCACTTGAACCGGGTGATTGTGTTTTGGGCTTTTTTGATTTCCACTACCGTGCTGTTTCTCGACTGGTTGGCAAGTTGCAGAACGATGAGCTTGCCGAAAAGATATGGGGAAAGTCAAAGGACGGTTTGAATTGGGGGAACATTGTCTTTCTTACACGACCGCGAGAAGTGGCTGTGCCCGCTTCTGCTCTTCATCCGTATCTGTGTAGCACTTACCGTGGAGCAACTCGAATTGGCCCGGATAGGATCAAGAGCATCATCAAAGACTTTGGAAGCATCAGTGCATTCATCTCGAAGCATTTTGGAGAAGTGTGAACATTCTCCCCCAAAAAGGTTACGTCACTGCGGCGCTTCCGGCATTGCCCAACTTCAGGCTAAATTGGGGTCGCATCTTTACATTCTACATTCTGCCGACATCGGTGCCTGAGGGGGGCTGCAGTCTGCTGGAAATGGTTCGGTTCTTATGAACTCATAGTTCTTCTACCCCCTAAACAGCCGCCACCTCGTGCCGCACAACTCGGCCTTCCGCTGGACCGGTGAGGTGGCAGATGCACACCGGCACTTCCGCCAGAGGCGCTACCCGTTCAGCCACGAAACTGCGGTGACAGAAATTGTAATCCTCCTCGAAGCAGAGCAGGCAGCACCTCTCCACCTTCATCAGCCCCGCCAACTGTTCCAGCGCGGGCAACTGGGTTTCGAGATAGGTCTTGAACAAACGAGTGTAACGTGCCCAATCGCCGTTTTCCCGGTAAGCATGGCGGATGTCGCGCGGGCAGCCCAACGCCGATATGTGGATATACTTGATGCCGTGTTCTGCCAGGCTCATCGCAAGCGCGGATTTTGCAAAGCCCGTCCGCCGGCTGATCGGAAGTTCCCGCACATCGACGACCCTCGAAACCTTGCACCGCTGCAGGATGCCGAAGAATTCGGCGGGAGACAGCGACTCGTAACCTATGGTCGTCAATCCAATCACGCCGTGTTCGACGTTACGCATACACAGCAAATCTGGCGAGCCATTTCCATGCCGCCTCACTGGTGGGTTCCGAAGAGAATTGAGCCTCCTCACGTCGGTTCCTACGGTAGAAAAAGTTTTTGAACGGACTGCCAGTCCAGTACTGCCCCAAGGTTGCGTCGCTGCCGCGCTTCCGACATTGGCCAACTTCACGCGTTTCTATGGAGAAGAGAACCACAGATGGACACAGATAAACACAGATAGCCGCAGACAAGCAGCGTTCGGCATCGCGCCCGAACCGTCACCAAACGGTGAACGTTGCCAGCCCACGTGCTACTTCGCCAGCCTCCCTGTTTTATCTGTGTCCATCCGCGTTCATCTGTGGTTTCAATGAATTGTTAAGCGCGGCGTTCAGCGCCGTTACAAACTTCGCGTCGGTTTGCAATTGGTGTGGCGCTTGCGCCGGGCCATATTCCGCGCATGCCAATTCAAGCGAACCCTCTTACGGAACAGGAACATCGGGCCATCATTGGCGTCTGCATCCTCGCCGCGTTTGCCGACGGAGCGCAGTCCGAAGCCGAACGCGCCCGAGTCGAACAGATTCTCCATGGTTTTTCCAGTGAACACCTGGACCTGACTTCCCTTTACCAGGATGTCCTCGGCGGCCAGTTCTCGCTGACCGACGCGGCCAGCCGACTCCAAACCCCGGCGTCCAAAGCGCTCGCATACGAAATGGCTGTTTGCGTCTGCAACGTCGATGGAGTTCTCCAGGATCCTGAAAGGGAATTTCTCGCGGAGTTGCGGCAGGCGTTGCAACTCGATGCCGCGTCCGGCGACGCCCACCTCCAGTCGGCTCAAGCGATCGTCGCGCAGCCGTTGAGCGGTCCGGTCCCGCCGGCCATTGACTCGGCGCGGGAAGCGGAATTGGACCGGATGATCCTGAACGCGGCCATCCTGAACGGAGCGCTGGAGATCATTCCTCATACCCTGGCCACCATGGCCATCGTCCCTCTGCAAATGCGCCTCGTTTACCAGATTGGCAGCCGATATGGCTGCACGCTGGACCGCGGACACATCACCGACTTTCTCGCCACGGTGGGCATCGGCCTGACTTCCCAGGTCTTCGAAGGGTTCACGCGCAGACTCTTCGGCGGCCTGGCTCGTCCGCTGGCCGGCAGGCTGCTGGGCGGCCTGGTGGGAGAGGCGGCCGGCTCGGCGTTCGGTTTCGCCACAACTTATGCATTGGGCCAGGTCGCCCGGCGTTACTACGCCAGCGGACGAACCCTCAACGCCGCGCAGTTGAAGGACGCATTTGCTTCGCTGCTCCGCGATGCGCGATCGCTGCAGGGTCGCTACTCCGGCGACATCGTGGCCAAGTCACGCGAGGTGAATGTTGCCGAACTGCTGCCCCTGGCAAGGCAGCAGTAGCCGCGAATGTTGGAGAACCTATAATTGAGAGGCACGTGTTTATGTTGAAAACTCTGCGCGCAGTGAGATTCCTGTTCATGGGACCGGTGATTCTGGTGATGTTGGTGGTGATCAATGCCATGACGACTCCCGGACACTGGTGGGTAAAATGGGCTGCCCTCGGGATCGGCATTGCCTGGATACTCAGTCTGTTTCGCGTGCTCCGCATGTTGGTCGTGCTCGGCGGCCTGGCGGCGCTGGTCGCGTATCTCCGCAAAAAGCAGTGATTTCACGACATTGGCCTTCTTCGAGCTGTCTTTGTGGCCGGTTGACCGCTACCCTGCGGCCGCAATGAGTGTGATTGGCAGCCCAGTTTCCCTTGCCCTCGCGGCGTCAAAACCGGCGGCGCATCAAGAACCGCATTCCTCTCCAGTAAGCCGGCCCGCACCGGGCTCCATGCAGCGCGCCAGGACAGGAAACCCGCTCGCGAGCAAGCCCGCAACGATAGCGGGAATTGTTGCCATGGGAATGGTTCTGCTCGCGTGCGCGTGCGGCGCCGCCGAAAATCCGTCCCCGGCTTTGCCGAAGGACTACGCCGAGACCAGCGCGTTCGCCATCAACCAACGGATCGGTCACGGGGTCAATATCGGCGGCGCGCTCGATACGCCTCAAAAGGAAGGCGAATGGGGCATCACGCTCCAGGACGAATACTTCCAGGTCATTAAAGACGCCGGATTTAACTCCATCCGCATCCCGGTCCGCTGGAATGCCCACGCCGCACCTGAACCGCCTTACACCATCGACCCTGACTTTCTTAAAAGAATCGACTGGGCGATCACTAATTGCCTGTCCCGGAATCTTTCCGCGGTGCTGACCACTCATCACTACGACGAGCTGTACAGCGACCCGGCCGGCCAGAAGGACAGATTCGTGACCATCTGGAGGCAAATCGCGCAGCGATACAAGGACTGTCCCAATACGCTTGTCTTCGACCCGCTCATGGAGGCGCAGGACAAACTTGACGCCGGCAAATGGAATTCACTCCTGAATGAGACGATTGCAACCATTCGCCGATCGAACCCCCGTCGAACAATTGTCATCTGTGCCGCGGGCCTTTCCTGCATAGATAACCTTCATCTCCTCGAATTGCCCGGGGACGACCGCAACATCATCGTCAGCATTTTCTACTACGCGCCGCAGGAATTCACCCAGCAGGGCGCCACCTGGCTGCCGCAGGCCAAGGCTTGGCTGGGCACAAAATGGACCGGTTCGGCAGTCGAAAAACAACGCATCGCAGAAGATTTTGACATCGCGGCCGGCTGGGCGAAAAAGAACAATCGCCCGATTTACCTGAATGAATTCGGCACTTACGAAAAAGCCGATATGGAATCCCGCGTCCGCTGGACCCGATGCGTCGCCGAGGCGGCAGCCCAACGCGGCTTCAGTCTGGCCTACTGGGAATTCTGCTCCTCTTTTGGCTTGTACGACCTGCAAACCAAATCCTGGCGCAAAGAACTGCTCGCGGCGGTTGTCCCACCTCCGGCGAGTGCGCCGGCCCGGAACGACGCCGAAGGGTCGAACCCGCCAGAAAAGTAAGCGGCCAGAATCCGCGGCTGAATTTTCTTGCCGAAGCGGTTTCCCGCGTCAGAGCCCCAGCTTCTTGAGGGCTTGTTCGGCGCCGCCTTTCTGAAAACCATACCAAGCCGCGACCACTTTACCTTCCCGATCGATGAGGTAGGTCATGGGCACGGCGCTCATTCCTCCCAGCGTTTCGTATTGCCTCATCGCCCCATTGGCCGCTTCAGAAGTGTCCAGGACATTGGGAAATGTCACCTGGTTTTCCTTCAGGTAAGCCAAGGCGATCTTCCGATCATCGGCATTGTTCACACCCAGGACAACCAAACCCTTGTCTTTATAGTCCAAATACAGTTTCTGGAGGCTCCGTGTCTCCTCGCGGCAGGTGGGTCAGCCACAGCGCCATTTGTTGAGCCAGACGATCTGGCCGCGGAAGTTAGAGAGTTTGACCCTGCTCCCGTCCGGGGCGGCCAGCTCGAAGTCGGGCGCCGGCGTGCCGGGTTTCAGCAGCCCTTCCTCAATCGGCGGGATACGCCACTCTTTCCAGTCACCGGGCGCCGACCAGGCAAACCGGTCATTCGGAATCTCAGCATTGATGGCCACCGCGGACCACAACTCCTCAAAGTTGATGTCATAGCTCACCCGCACCACCTGTTGCAGCTTCCGAGGCAGATGATCTTTTTTCGCCAGCCAAAGACGCCAGGTCCGCTGATTCTTCATGAAGCTCAACTGCACCACGTCGCAGGCATCCTCGCCCACGATCTCGCTGCCCAGCCCCCGGACGCCATCCAGATAGGGCTGCAGCGAATCGGTGTATCCGTGAAAAGTGCTGGGATCGATAATGGTCATCGCCAGGCCGGCCCCCAGCTTGTCCGTTTGGTGCCCGATGGAATGGCGCCCCAGGGGAGAGCGCTCTTTCATGTAAAAAGTGCTCCGGTACTTTTCGTATTCCGCGGCATACTTGCCTTCCCGCTCCCACCCATAGCGCGGCTTCTCCTTCGGCCAGTAAATCCAGAAATAGTCGCCGTCACCGACGAGTATGCCGCTGGGTTCGGCGCCGCCTGACGGCGTGGCCTCCAGCCGGACAAAGTTGGGTTTCTTGAGCCAAATCCTGTAAGTTGCATGCCCGAGAGTGTCTCCTTTGGCTTCCCAACGGTAATCGCTGACCCAGGAAAGGGTGGTTGCCTTGCGCATGGCCTCCACCATTTGGGTGTAGAGGGCGTGGGCCGCCGGATCATTCTGGGCAGTCTTGTCCGCAGCGATCTTTTCCCGGGAACAGGCGGGCACCAAAAAGAAGAGGCACCCTGCCAGCAAAGTGTTCCGGGCCACGAGTCGAAGCCGCCTGAGCAAGGCGCCAAGGGCGGCCGAGGCAACCACTTTTCCGACCAGGCAAGGCTGAAGCTCGAGGCTGATCCTCATAGGGCTTTCTCTACTGGATCGCACGGAGTAACGAAAGCCAAATCTAAATGGTATCATTCTGTTCTGACCGGTGCCCGCGCTGAAGGGGAATACTTCATTAATGGGCGACCCCTTCATTTGGAAGTGATTGTTGACCGGTTGCGGAAGGTCGAACATGATCCTTGCATTCAACATGAATGTTCGTATCCACGGTTTCTTAATTGCGCTCGCATTGCCAGTCGTCGCTCCGGCTCAATCGCCGCCGGAGGTGATTCATCTTTGGGAGAATGGGGCACCCGGCTTCGAGAGTCGGAAGGACGAGCCGGAGATGGCGAAAGATTGGTGGGTGCGCAATATACACAATCCGTCGATCACGGTGTTTCGAGCGCCGAGGGATAAGGCTACGGGTTGCGCGGTGGTTGTGGCGCCGGGCGGCGGGTTCCGGGAATTGGTGTTCAATGCAGAAGGAAAGCAGGCCGCCGAATACCTGAATACCCTTGGGGTGACGTCCTTCGCGTTAAAGTACCGTCTTCCGAATGAAACGAATTCGCCCTACACATTGGACAACGTGCGCCAGGATGCCTATCGCGCGATCCGGCTGGTGCGAAGCCGGGCCAAGGAGTTCCAGATCGATCCCAATCGAATTGGAATGCTCGGGTTTTCGGCTGGCGGCGCCGTGGTGATGATGGTCGCCGAGGAGAACGGAGACGGCCATCCCGATGCCGTAGACCCGGTGGATCGGGTGAATGGACGTCCTAATTTTCAGATGATGGTTTATCCGGGAGGACACGCTCCAGAAACGATTCCATGCGACGCGCCCCCCGCCTTCCTGCTGTGCGCCAACGACGATGAGTATGGTTGCGACGAAGTTACGCTGGCGCTTCTCAAGAAATTCCGGGACGCCAAGGTGCCCGTGGAAGCCCATGTTCTTGCACGAGGCAAACACGCGTTCAATATGGGGGATCGATCGGAATTCCTGGCAGTGAGAAAATGGCCACAACGAATGGCGGATTGGCTTGCCGACAGCGGTTTTCTCAAGTCCGCTGGGACACCAAGAGTCGGAGAAGGGGGCAACCCATAGTTCGGGTCTGTTCCACGATTTTACCGACCCAAACTATGGGTTGACCCCTTCCCTGTCAGTTGGACTTCGCTTCAGATTCAGTTCTTCTCTCCGCAAGCAGCTTGATCAGCGCGCCGACCGCTTCATCGCTGGCTTTGAATCCGGTCTCACCGCTTTGATTGACGCAGACCAGGATGGCGAAGTCGCGGCGGGGCGCCATCCAGACATTGGCAAAATTCATCGTGTTATCGCCGCCGTGATTCAGGGCGACGCCGCCGGCCCAATCGCGTTCCACCACGATCCAGCCGAGGGCGTAATCGCTGCCCAAGGGAGGCGTGTGCAGAAACCGATAAGTTTCGGGTTTGAGCAGAGCCGGTTCACCCCGATCGCCGCGCAATTGGTCCGTGATAAACCTGGCCCAGTCCTGGATCGTGCAGTGGACGCGCCCGGCCGGCCCGAGCACGGGCGGGTTGTCCATCGCCGGACCATTTCCGCCCACCGGTTGTCCGTCGGCTCGATGTCCCCAGGGCTGGTCGATCCGACCCGGCGTGCCCGTTCCGCCGAAACCGACGCTGGTCATTCCCAAGGGGCCAAAGACCTTCTCCCGCATGGCCTCTTCCCAGGATTTGCCGGTGATCTTCTCGGTGATAGCGCCGGCGATGGTGTATCCGAGATTCGAGTATTCGCGATGCGTTCCCGGTTTATGCGGCGGGGGTTCGTTCAACTCGTTTTCCAGAATGCGCAACCGTTCCCTTCTGCCTTCAGCGCCGCCATGCCTCATCAGGTCCGGGTTGGCCGGCAGACCTGAGAAATGCGTCAACAATTGCAGGACGGTGATGGTGCGGACTTCGGGATTGAAGCGCGCCGCCAATTCGGGAAAGACCTCGGCCAGCGTCGTGTCCCACTTGAGGCGGCCTTCTTCGACGAGCTTCGCCACCAGGGTGGCCGTCATTGCCTTGGTATCCGAGCCCAAATGCCATTTATCCTCGAGGGTCGGGGCGATATCGGTTCCTTGCTTGCGGGTGCCGACGACACCCACCGAGCGGAGGCCTTTGCTCGTCACCAGAGCGGCGGCGATGGCTGGCACGTGAAACTTTTGGCGGATGGGGACGAGCAGGTTGGTTACTGCCGCATCGCCTGCGGCCGGGCAACAATTCGCGTCGGCAGCCGCGGCATTTGTGTTGGAAAGCGCGGCCTTCATATCTCCAGGGTGGTGGAAGAATTGGGCCACGGTCCAGAGGAAACTGAGAATTACGCCAATACAGATGATCCACAACCAGAGGCGCCAACCGGCTTTCGTCCGTGCCGGCGGCGCGCCTCCAGTAATCTCCCCCGAAGGCAGGCCTCCGGGATTTGCGCCTTCGAGATTCGCGATCAGCGCACTCAATTCGTCCCGGCGCGGTTCCAGTTCTTTGCGCACGCAGTTTTGGTTCAGGCGGTAAACGCCCCAAAGGACCAGCGTTATCACCGCGATCACACCTGCCATGATGAGCCGGGCGGGCCAGCCGCCCGCCCAGGTGAGCCAGCTCAGGTGGCCGAAGAATGCGGCCATGGCGGCGCCGGGCGGGAGCAGATACCACCAGAACATATTTCGCAGCAGCCAAATCTGGTGTTCCACCTGTGCCAGCGAACGCTCCAGGCAATCCCGCAGTGGATCGCCGGGCCGGGGCTGTCGCCGCTTCTGGAGCAATCGATCCGCCAGCATGAACCCCGCGACCCACAGCATCGCCGGGATTGTCAGAAAGAATGTCCACGGAAACGGCCCCTTCACACCCATCCAAAGGATTACCGGCACCAGCAACAGGGCTACTCCCACTTCCCGCGTATCGCGCCAAAAAATCAGCGCTTCAAAATGTTGTTTGTTCCTTTCCAGTTGTCGCAGCAAGACGTCGGCATCAATCGTCAGCCGGCCCGGCGAGGTTTGAGTCTGCCACATTTTTTTCAGTTCATCAGGATTCATGCGCCACCTCCTTCATTAATTCCACCAACTGCTTTCTGGCGCGGTTCAACTTCACACCCACGTTGCCCTCCGAAACGCCGAGCACTTCGGCGATCTCGCGGTAGCTGAGATCATCCAGGTAAAGCAACACAAGGGCTGCATCGAGCTTGGATAAAGACTGGATCGCCACATAAAGCCGCCCAACCACCTCGACGTTGTTGAGCGTGGCCATGCTGTCGGGGTCTGCTGATGGGATGTCGTCGACCTCGATCAACGGCGACTGGCGCCGGCGACGGCGGGCATCGGAGCGCCGCCAGGCGAGGGCAGTATTGAGAGCAACGCGGTAGATCCAGGTTGAGGGACTGGATTTGCCGGCGAAACGAGGGAGCGAGCGCCAGAGTTGGAGCAGGATTTCCTGGACCAGGTCGTCACGATCCTCGTCCGACTGGGTGTAGGATCGAGCGATGCGGTAGATGACGCCGCTGTATTGTTGCAGCCACGTCTCAAACAATGCGTGGTGATTCGGATCTTGCACATTCGAGCATTGTGCTCACCTGTATTAGTGATCCTTCGCGGCGATTTATTACAGGAAAAAGGCCGGGGCCTCGTCAGGCGGAAGCAGAGCCGGCAAGCAAAGCATACGTTCATAAGAACTAACCCGTTCACGTTCACGTGAAACGATGGCGGCCGACCGAAAGTGACCCGTAACGTTTCCCCGATCACACGGTCTAAACGGACATTGGATCTCCGACATCAGAAATGCCGGCCATTATGAAAAAGCGAAGGATGCTCCGGCTGCCGCGGAAAGGCTGCACGCGCCCAGGGGGCGCATTGCTGGCGGCAGCGGTTATCGCGGTGATTTGCCCGCGCAACGTTTCGGGCAGCGACGATTTCGCCCGGCCCGGTGCCGCATCCGGAGCGGTGACCACGGTCCCGCTGGAGTATCGCGAGACAAACTACCGAAGCTTCTTATACGACCTGCTCTTCCGGGATGTTCCCGTCAAAGTTCGATCGAGCCCGTTTCCGAAAGAGCCAGGCCTGGCCTCAGGCAAAGTCGTTCGGGGCATCTTGAAGTTTGGCGACAATCCAAGCAATGCCGTTCCTTTCCTCTGGCAACCCGGCGCGCAAAAACTCTTCCTCGATCTGAATCGCAACCAGGATTTGACCGACGATGCGGACGGGGTGTTTTCCGGGCGCCTGACGGGGCCGCGCATTCCAACGGTCAATCACCAGGTGTTCACGAACATCCACCTCTCTTTTCCGGCAACGTCAGCCGGCGCCCCCATGCTGGTGGACCTCAATTTCCTCCAGATTGGCGAGTCCACGCCACCGCTGGTCAACGTGATGGAGCGTTCGTTCTGGCAGGGCAAGGTGACCGTGGCCGGACATGACTGGGAGGTGGGGCTTGTGCAGAATATTTCGGACCAGCCGGGATCTTTCGAGCGCGGGCAATTACTGCTGCGTCCGTGGGAGGATCGGGACAAAGCGTTCAGCGGCTGGTCGGGTTCGGTGGACTCGTGGGCGGTCCCCTTTGAATACCGGAACCGAGTCCTGAAAGCAGCGGACGCGTTTGAGTTTTCGCGGCAGGTTTTCTTCGAAGGCCATGCCTGGCGATTGGATTGGAGCGGTGAACCGGCAGACGATGGAGCGCCATTTGCGGTGCGATTCACGGAACAAGAGCCCGCGCTGGGCGAATTGAGAATCACCGGCAGCTTCATTGAACGGCTGGTGTTGACGGGAGGACCCTACACGGTCGTCCTGGTTCGACCAGCCGGGAGCGTGCAAGTTCCGGTGGGGAACTACAATGAGCCCAGCGTCTGGCTGAAGCAGGGCCAGACGGAGGCCTACTTCGACAGTGTGCCGAAGTCCGGGAAGCGGACCGTGCCAGATGACAAGGTGGGCGGGGTTCGGCCAATTTCGGGTGTTACGGAGGCCGGGAAGGTGGTCGTAGTGGACGAGCGGAGGCCCGCGGTATTGGCGGCGGGCGGCCCGTTGACGAATTCAATCTCGGTGACCCGTCACGGGCGGGATTTGAATCTCACCTACCGATTGATCGGCGCGGGGGGCGGAGATTACAAACTGTGGGAGTATTGGCGCACGAAACGGGACTGGCCGCCGCAATTCTCGATCTATCAGGGGGAAAGAAAGATTGCGTCGGGCAAATTCGAATTTGGCTGAGACGGCGTGTGCTCGTACTCATGGCGAGTACCCCTTGCGACATCGGGTGAATTGAGGATAGCCACCTGGTGGGACATGTTGGGCGGTTTGGGCGCCACGGAAGGCCCCCCGATTGCTTACAATTGGACCGCCCGGGGCCTGATGCCGCCGTTGCTGCCGTGGCTGGCTATTCTGGCATTACTGGCACTCAAACCCAATCACGGGTGGTCCGCGTGGTGGATCTGGCTGCCTCTGGCGTGTCTGGCAGCCGGGTGGCACTACGTGCAACTGGGATTGGAAAGCCAGCGTTTCGGCCTGCCCAACGATGTTTATAATGTTCTCATTGATGCTGCTCGCGCTTTGGCGTTTGGCGTGGCGGCGCTCTGGTTGCTGGCGCCCTACGTTGGCCGCCAGCATCGGTTCCATTCTTTCCTGCGCATGGTGTTTGTCCTGGCCGTTTTAGGTGTTTTCAGCCTTGCGGTCACCGCCGGCTGGGGTGATGAAGCGGCGGCTGGTCGCATTGCAGCTTTGCCCGGCCCTGGCTTCGCGGTGGCCGCTGGCTGGGCTAAAGGGGCGGCGCAGGTGATGATGCTGGCGTTGCTGGCTTTGGTCATCACCGCGGCCATGGTTCTGAGCGGGCTGGCCTGTCGGGGGCACCATCGTCCATTCCAGCTCTGCCTGTGGCTTTTCTTGACGCTGCTGGCAGTCTGGGCTGCGGCGTCGGCCCTGCTCCATGTTTTGTACCTGATTGCCTCGCCCGGCAGCGTGGATTACGCCCCAATCCTCGGGTTCGGGCTGTTCATGGTGGGGGTCACTTTCGCCACGTTGCTGCCGTTTCTGATCCTTGCGTCGGTCAGTCCGTTTTTCCGCGAACGGCTCAAGGCGTTGCTGCACGTGAAACCGGAAGTGCCGCCAGCGATTGCGCCTTCGCCGGATGCCAGTTTGAGAGCTTGAACTCGATGATGTTCCTTGCGTCAGCCACGAAATTCATCAAATAACCAACGATTGATCGCGCCTTTGGCCAAATTCATTGACTGGTCGGTCTTGCAGGTCCGTGTCACGCTGAACTTGCTCAAGAGCGGCAAGCCGCATTGTCGGCGGGATCATCCGGGGCCGCTGCGGAATCCCATGCGAACGCACAACTCGGTGACCCGCATTATCTGGCAGAAAAACTGATGGTGGCGCTGCACCGGCCAAGTAGCGGTGATGCCACGTCACCGAAGGGTGAATGCGCCACCCCCGGCGCATTTTCCCAAGCCACCAAGGGGAGGTGCTTGCCCAACTGGCGACGAGGCGTCACCATCACCTTCTGCGACGGGGCGTCGCTTCTTCCCAAACGGTTCTCCATGTCGGGAATAGACGAAGCCCGGCCCGCAGTTCAACATCCATCGAGGCTGTTCAGTCGCGTGACTGTTTCCGTCTGGTCTGGTCAAATGTTTTTGAAATGAGCCAAAACGAAGCGAGGTCATCCACCCTCCGCAGTGCTTCTGCCGACGACGCATCCACCCCTCCCAGTGACGCTTCTGGAGTGCCGACCCGCCCTTCCCGCCACGGCTACGGAGGACGGGAGCTGAGAGCATTACCGTCAGCAGCCATCTCAAAAATCCCTGGACGGGTGGGGCGAGCGTCCTCGCGAGCCGTCTGGTTTCAGAATAAGGCCGGCTCGTCAGCAGCCTCGCCCCACCAGATACCCTTGATGAGATGGCATCCAGTCCTGTTGAGTATTTTCCTGATGGCCTGCTCGTCGGCTCTGGCCAAGCCGAAGTTCATCGCCAGCGAAGTCGCTGGCCCATGCCAGCAGTTGATGATTTGCGATCTGGACGGCGACGGCCTCAAGGACCTGGTCATGATGGACGATACCAATTTATCCATCTTCTATCAGGATCCCCAACGAGGTTTCACTCGCGAACCACAACAAACCTATCGTCTCGAGCCCAGGCCGTGTTTGGTCTGGGCGGCGAAATTGGGCAAGCCGGCCGGGAGTTTGCGCGTCATGACCAGCAACGGAGTGACCGAGCTTTGTTTCACCAATCGAACCGGCCCTCCCGCCATCCGGCAAATCATCCGGCAACCCACGATCGTTCCGAATGCTGCGGAAGCAGAGGAAGGCACGAACGCGATGTGCCTTCCGTTGTCGGTCGAGACCGGTGGCGACTGGCCATTGCTGCTGGTGCCGGCGGCGGACGGACTTCAGGTCTGGCAACATAGCGATGAGTGGCGTCTGGCCCAAGTCATCGGCCAGGCCATCGATGCCAGACTGTTGCCGTCAGAGACCAATCCCGGATATACCACGTCGTTTGGATTCGACCTGAGCGTGGGTGACGTCAATGGCGATGGACGCGATGATCTGATGGTCAGACGCAGTAATGGCTGGACCAACACCTACAGCCTTTACCTGCAGCAGACCAACGGCCTGTTCGCTCTTGAACCGGCGTTGACTTACACAGACAAGGTGGAACCGTTTTCATGGCTTTGCTGGGCCGATCTGAACCGCGACGGCAAAGTGGATTTGATCAGGAGCATCTGGCTGAACGAGCCTTCATTCATACCAGCCGTTCCCTCCGGCAAAGTGCTGGTGAGCACTTATATTGCCGACGAGCACGGCCGGATTCCGGCCGAACCGCAACAGGTCTTTCGCAAGTACGACTGGACGCCCGTTGTACCGGTGGTGGACGTGGACGGCGATGGTTTTCCAGACCTGGTTTTGGGCTACAGTCACATCGAGGACAAGGAAGGCCTTCGCAAGATGATCACCTCCAAAAAGCTCGATTACAATCTCCGGTTTTACTTCTACCGGCCCGGCATGGGCTTTCCAACAAAAGCGGACTGTCAACGTGATGTGGTCATCCATCTGGATCGGGATCGAGCCGAGATGCCGGAGGGCCTGCATCAATTATTCGGGTGTTACGTCAAGGTAGGCGGCGATTTTAACGGGGATGGCAAAACGGACTTGCTGGTGCGGGACCACAGTGATGCGATCTCGGCTTACTTTTTTGTTTCGCGGGAGAAAGGGTTCAGCCCGGAACCGGACCTGCGATTCAGTTGCCCGGAACCAATTGACGAATGGCAGGTCGCGGACCTGAACAACGATGGCGTCAGTGATCTGATCGTGAAATTGGCGAAACAAAAAGGATTTCGAATATTCATCAGCCAGAAATAATGTCAGCCATGAAGAAAATGAACACTGCCGTCCGCGTCATTTGTTTGACGCTGTTTTTGTCGGCGTTTTCCTTTCGCGCTGCGGCGGAAGATTTCACCAATGCAATCCACGCGTATCTGCAACAGTGTGTCCATGCTGAAATACCAAACGGCTGTATCGTGATCGGCATGGTGGACGAGCATGGGAGCAGGGTGGTCAGTTGCGGAACGTTGGATAACGGCACCGACCAGGAAGCCAATGGCGACACCGTGTTCGGTCTCCATTCCATGACCGGCACATTCACCAGCATGTTACTGCAAGACATGGTTGAGCGTGGGGAAATGGAATGGGATGATCCCGTGGCAAAGTATTTGCCGAAATCGGTCAAGCTGCCGACCTGCCACGGCAAGGAAATCACCTTGCGCCACCTGGTGACGGAAACCTCCGGGCTGCCGGATTTTCGTGACATGCCTGATCGTAAACGCGCGGATAATCCCTATCCTGATCTTACCGTCGAGAAGATGTATGCCTTCGTATCCGGCTGTGAATTGACCAATGACCCGGGAACGAAGCATCTCCATGGGAGCGTGGATAAGGGGTTGCTGGGTCAAGCCATGGCACTGATGGCGGGAACGAACTACGAATCGCTGGTGGTGGATCGGATTTGCCGGCCATTGAAGATGGATAGCACCCGGTTCACGCTGACGCCCGAATTGAAATCCCGGCTAGCCAACAGACACAATCAATTAGGCTACGCGCTGCCGCCTTTGGATTGTGGAGTTCTGAATCCCCTTGCCGGGTTGTTTTCGACAGCCAATGACCTGCTGAAATTCGTGTCAGCCATCCTCGGCTTCACACCGTCCGGTCCAGCAGGGTTCATGGAAAAGAGCCGGGTTAGCCTTCATGAGGCTTCACCGGGAGAAGGAATCGTCTATACCGGCGGAGGATGGTTCGGCTGCCGAGCGCTCGTCGGTTTCGACAAGACGCGGCGTCGCGGCGTGGTAATCTTGTCGACTTCGGCTAATTTGATGCGCAATTTCGGAGACCGGTTGCTGGAAAGCGAATGGCAGTCGGACCGGCGGCTGGCCGAGACCAATGTCAGCGCCGCGATCCTGGACTCCTGTGCGGGACAGTATCGTCCGACAAACGACCCGGCTGGACACACCATCGGCGTTTGGCGGAATGGAGGCTGGCTTTTCGCCCAGTCCATCGGCTCCGGTTCATCGCCCGACGAAGTGCTGTTGCTCCCGCCGATCGTGGCCGAATTGGTGCCTCAGTCGGAAACCCGTTTCTTCGAGCGGCTGACCGGCAGGCCCGTGGTGTTTTCCCGAAACACACGCGGACAGGCGACCGGAGTGACCATCAATTGCCAGGGCAAGCTATTCTCTTTCCAAAAAACATCCGATCAGCCACCCAAAGCCCCCGAGCCAGTCAAACCACGCGTGGCCATCAAGCTGGACCCAAAACTTCTGGATGCCATCGTCGGCCACTACGAATTTCCGGCGAAAGCCCCGTTTCCTACTGGGGCAAAAGTGGCGATCTGGCGGGAAGGTGATCAGTTGGTCGGACAAGTCTGGGGCGAAAACGCGGTTCGGGGCGCTTTCGATATTTATCCTGAATCGGAAACGAATTTCTTCATCAAGCTCAATGGTGCGCAATTGACCTTCCTCAAAAATGATAAGGGGGAAGTGACGGCTGTCATCCATCATTCCTCTCACGCGGGGGTTCCGGATATCGAGGGAAAGAAACTAAAAGAATAAATGATCGCGCCTTTGGCCAAATTGATTGACTGGTCAGCCTTTCAGGTCCGGACCATGCGGATGCACGGCGCCATTCTGTTGATGTTCCTCGCGGTGAAGGCGAGCGGGGCCGCGCCCGTTGAGCTGTCGCCTCAGGTGATTACACTCCCCGCCAACGCCGGTGAGCCGCTTTTTGTTGATATTGAAGGGAACGGCCGCTGCAATCTGCTCGTGATTGATACGGTGGAGAAAAAACTTTTGAACTATCGCCAGCGCCCGGACGGCTTCACCAACTCACCCGATCAGGTCATCCCCCTGCCGCCGCAAACCGCCTGGGTCGCCCCGTGCGACGTGGATGCGCATCCCGGCCTTGAACTGCTGATGTCCACCGCCGCCGGGCTGTTTTATTGCCGGCAGAACGCCGGCCTGTTCGAATCGGAGCGACACCCGCTCATCGCCGTGAGCCAGGCATTCACCAACTACGACCTTCCCATCCTGACTTCGCTGACCACGAACACAGCCGGAACGAACGATTTGATCCCGGTAATTTCCGCGGGGCAGGCTGTATTATATCATCGGAACAGTGCTTATGAGTGGAGCCCCGGATCGCCGCTGGCCCTCGACGCCGAACAAACGGCCTGGTCCGTCAACCAGTACCCGTGGCGCGACCTTTGGGCGTTGGGACCCCATCCCGCACACAGCTTGCGCGTTGACCAATCTTTTCACGCCAAACCGGAGCGGGAGCGGGACAAAGAACCGGAGAACGAAGCCATCCGGAAGATCATCGCTGACATGAAAAAAAACAACCCGGCGGGTACGCCACATAGAGACCGCGTGGACGTGGATGGCGATGGCCGGGAGGATTTGGTTCTGTGGCAGGTCAGCGGCAAGTTGGATGTCAAAACCGACATTTATATCTTCCTGCGCGGCGCCGACCAACAATTACCCGAGCGGCCGACGCAAGTTCTGCACTGTCGCGGGTTCCCGATTCCAATCGCTTCCCGGCGGGAACGGTCGCCCATACAATGGTCGCCCGCGGGGTCACCCGTGAGCGATCTGAACGGCGATGGCATCTGTGAACTGGTTCTGCTCGAATTGAAGACCCGCTTGACTTCCGCGGGCGTGGTGGAAACGGCGCTCTCGCACGGAGTGGATTGGTCCCTCACGATCCGGTCGTTCCAGCACGGCGCCTTTTCCCGCAGCCCGGACGCGTCCGTGCCGCTGACGGCAATCTTGCCGGCGGAAGTTTTGAGCGGGTGGCCGCTCTTCATTCAAGGAGATTTCAACGGCGACGGCCGTCCCGATCTTTTGGTCAGACGCTCGGACACACAATGGAACATTTTTTTCAGCACAACCGACGGGCGCTGGTTCGCGCCGCAACCGGCGATGACTTTCGACGCGCCGGCGCACGGGTATTTTGAAATCGAAGACCTGAACGGCGACGGGCTGTCGGATATCATCCTGCACGAGCTGGATCAGCCCAACCTTTCCATTTTCATGTCGCCACCGCGCCAGGCAAAAGGTAATAACCCATGATGGAATCACCGCCAGCACTGGCTTTGGAAGAAGTGTCCAAGCGATTTGGGCGCGTTCATGCGGTGGACCATCTTTCCCTGCAGGTTGAACCCGGCCACATGGCCGGCTTTCTCGGGCCGAACGGAGCGGGCAAGAGCACCACGCTTTACATGATCCCCCGGCTGGTGCGGCCCACCCACGGGCGCCTCTGCCTCTTCGGCGTGGATATCTGGAAAGATTACAAGAAGGCCATCCGCTCGGTGGGCATCACCGTGGAAACACCGGCTTTTTATGAATACCTGTCTGGCCGGAAAAACCTCGAACTCGCCGCCCGTTTGCTGGACAACGTTTCCCCGCGTGAGATTGACGAAATTCTGGATCGGATCGGCCTGGCGGACCGGCAGCAGGATCGCGTGCGGGTTTATTCGACCGGCATGAAACAGCGCCTGGGCATCGGCCGGGCGATGTTGGGCCGGCCACGTCTCCTGATCCTGGACGAGCCGACCAATGGAATGGATCCCGAGGGAACCCACGAGGTTCTTTCGTTCCTGCGCGAGAAAGTCAGGAACGACGGGCTCACGATATTTATCTCCAGCCATCTGATGTCCGAAATCGAGGAGTTTTGCGATACGGTCTTTGTCATCAATCGCGGGCATCTGGTTGCTTCCGGCCGCGTGAAGGAGTTGTTGAAACCGCACGAACGGATCGTGCGGGTCACCTTCCAGGGCAAGGTTCCCGATCGCGATTTCATTTCGCGCCACGAACAGATCCGGAAAGCGGAACCCGTGACCGCGGATACCGTGGAGATCACGCTGGCTCAGGACGATTCCGCGTGGCTGAACCAATGTCTGCAGCAGGCGGGGTTCCGGGTTTCGGCCATTGCACCCAAACAAAAGACGTTGAAAGAGTTTTTCCTGTCCATCACGGGCCTTCGCCACGCCGAAGCGCCGCCGTCGATTGATCAGGCTACGTCCGGTCAGGCGGGAGACAGACCCCATGACCAGAAGCCATCTCACAAATGTTGCTGGTAGGGCGCGTCACTCCGTGGGCGCCGCCTCCAAACGCTGGAATGGCCTATGAATCCAAAACTTGAAACCCAACAGCGGCGCGCACGGAGTGACGCGCCCTACCATTTATGAAATGAGCCAATTCGTGCCATTGCTGCGAAACGAGGTCACGAAGGCAGCGCGCCGCAAGCTGTCCTGGTTCGGCATTTTCGCTATGGGCCTGGCGTGTGTGATCGTTTTTTTTATTGCCGGCCAGCTCAGCAGCGCGGCCACGACGAACGCCTGGGGCTATGTCGGCTTTTCGATGCAAGTAGTCTCCACGGACATTGGCCCGATATTTATCATCACGTTCGCGGCCATGTTGGTAGCGGAAGAAACGGGCGCCGGCACGATCCGCGCCGCGCTGGCCGCTCCGGTGCATCGTTGGGAGTTGTACCTGGCCAAGGCGGTTACCGGGTTGCTTTACATGATGGGTCTCTCCGTCGCCGCTCTGCTGTTCTCCGCGGCGCTGGCCTCCATCCATTTCCACTTCGACGCGGTGGGCGATTCCGCCGGAGTTGTCTATAGCCGGAACCAGATGATGCAACAGTTCTTGTCGGGTTACGCGCTCAGTTGGATACCGCTGAGCGCCCTCGTCATGTATGGGATCCTGATCTCCACCATCGTTCGCACTCCGGGAGCGGCCGTGGCGGTGGGCATTAGCACCTTGTTCGTCATTGAGTTCACCAAGCACCTGGCGGGACTTGATCCCTACATCTTCACCCGCTACATCACTTACTCCTGGCTGAACCTCGTGCAGATCGCCCAGGGAATGGATTATCAATGGCGGCCGGAAGTGTGGAAGATGATCGAATTGTCCGGAGTGTCCGCCGTCGTCACGTTCGTCGCCGGCTTGATCGTTTTTGTGAGACAAGACCTCAACCATTAGTTTGGCGCACCAGCCGCCAACCACGAAATCCTTCAAAAAACAACGAATGCTCGCGCCTTTGGCCAAATTGATTGACTGGTATGCCATTCAGGTCCTGGCCATTCGGTGGCCGCCCGTTATTGGGCGAAATTTGCGGCTGGAAGAAGCCGTCCAATTTCTGAAAGGGCCAGACTTTATTCCCATCGAAAGCCAGCCGGCACGAGTTGAGTTCAACGGCCCGTTGCACTTCCGCTTTCCCACGCCGCGCCCGGGTGAATTCGCCGAGAACAATGTCGTCTATGGCCGCCTCTACCGTTGCGGTGAAAACTGGCGGGAACGGCCGGTGATCGTTCTGCAGCATGGTGGGGGTGACTTCCCCAATCATCGGTTCCTATTTCCGCTGATCGCCCGCCGCTGCAATCGGGCGGGATTCAACGCGGCGACGTTGGTGCTGCCTTACCATTTTCAACGCCGTCCGCGCCAGTTTGGGGCGTTCAGCATCCCGAATCACCTGCTATGGATGCAGTCAACAGCACAGGGAGTTGCCGAAATTCGCGCTCTGACCGGGTGGCTGTTGGCGGAAGGTTGCCCCGCCGTAGCGCTGTGGGGCATTTCGCTGGGCGGGTCGCTGGCGGGGTTGACGGTGTGCCGCGATGCGCGTCTGGCCTCGGTCGTTCTGGCCGCACCCGGCGTGCGCATCAATTGCTCGTTCCCGGAACTGGTCTTCCGGCGTCGCATTCGGGAGGTGCGGGAGGAATATCGCGTGGCGTCGGAGGCATTGAATCTGACCCCGTTGACTCTGACCTCGGCCCGGCCGGCCATCCCCAGGGAGAATATTTTATTGATCGAAGGCATCCATGATTTGATGGAGCCGAAGAAACACGTCGAGGAACTTTGGCAAGCGTGGGGGCAGCCCGACATCTGGCGATTGCCGCACGGACACGTCGGCGTTTGTCTGGGCGTGTCGGGCTTGGCGGGCCGCGTTCTTCGCTGGCTGGCGCCGCGGCTGGACGCGTCCCCGGCGACAAAGCTGCAGGGGTTACCCCCGATTTCCGGCCAGCGGCTGGCGCGCAACAAACAGTGATGCGGACCAACCCCGCGCGCGGTCACTTTTCCAAACTGAACTATGAGTGCCCTCATTTTTCTGTTGACGGAGAGGGAGATGGTGGATACTGTTACAAACATGAGTTCACTCAGATTCTGATATGAAACGGAAAGCCAGCCGCGCCCCCGCGGAAAAAGGGCGGGGTAAACGTGTCAAGAACAAGGAAAAAACCAGGCAAGCCATCCTGCGCGCGGCGCTGGAATTGTTCGCCGGAAAAGGCTTTTATCACACAACCACGAAAGCCATTTCCCGGAAAGCCGGAATTGCCGAAGGCACGCTGTTCAACTATTTCCAGACGAAGGAGGACCTGGCGCTCTACTTCTTCGAACAGGAGCTGGTTGAGGTCATCGAGTGGTATGAGCACGACCGCCGCGTCCAGCGAGCGGCGCTGGCCGAGAAACTCTTCGCCATCATCCATCATTTCCTGGAGCGCCTGGCTCCCTATGAAGAGTTTATCGGCGCAGTCTATTTGCGCGCGCTGGCGCCGAGATCGAAGCTCAGCCCCTGGAGCCTGCAAACCCAGGAGCGCAATTTGCGCTACTTGCGGTTCATCCGGGGCATTCTTGCGGAAGCGGAAGCCGCCGGAGAGATTCCGTCCGTGGGTGACTTTGGCGCTCATGCCTTCAGCCTGTTTCATCTGGCAATGATGACGCACTGGCTGCAGGATCGCTCGCGGGGCAAGGAACAAACGACGGCGCTGCTGGACCGTTGCCTGAAACTGGCCGCGCACTTTCTGAAGAAGGGAGGCTGGGACTGGTGAGCCAAAAAGGAAAGAGCGGCGCGCTGGCGCGCGGTTATCGGCTCGGAAAGCTCGGATTCAGTTTGATGGGCAGTTACATGGGGTATCAGGTCCAAAACCTTCTGCTGGGAGAAGGCGAGCGGGCGCAACGGCAGGTTCGTTTTCGGCAGCGGGCCTCGCGGCGGGTGCGCGAGGAATTGGGATCGCTCAAGGGACCGGCGATGAAGCTGGGGCAATTGTTGAGCATGCAGGGCGAGATTTTTCCGGAGGAGGCGCTGCAGGAACTGGCGCATCTGCAAATGCGGGCGCCGGGCATGCACGCCAGCCTCGCCCGGGCGCAGTTTAAGACGGCGCTGGGCAGGTATCCGGAGGAGCTGTTTCGCAAGTTTGACCCGGAACCCTTTGCCGCGGCGTCCCTGGGCCAAGTGCATCGGGCCCTGACGCTGAAGGGGGAAAAGGTGGCCGTCAAAATCCAGTACCCGGCCATTCGGTCGGCCATCGAAAGCGATTTCAAACTCCTCCGGTCCGCGACGCTGCCGACGCAGCTCACGGGTCATGTCCCGGCGGCCTTGCTCGAGGAAATCCAGAGGGGTGTGTTGGAGGAAACCGACTATCTGCGCGAGGCCGACAACCTGGAGTTCTTCCGCGAAGGCCTCGACGGACTCGCCTACCTCACCATTCCGCGCGTGCACTGGGAACTGAGCACCGACCGTGTCCTGACGATGTCGTTTGTCGAAGGCGAATCGTTGAGCGATTTTCTCCAGCGAAAGCCTTCCGGCGCGTTGCGCGACTTGCTCGGCGTCCGGTTGGTGGAGATGTACCACACGCAGCTTTATCATCTCAAGGCGCTGCACGCGGATCATCATCCTGGCAATTATCTGTTCCAGCCCGATGGCCGTATCGGGCTGGTCGATTTCGGGTGCGTGAAACACCTGTCCTTCGACCTGTCGGAGCTGGACCGCTGCTACACACGGCGCTCGTGGCGCGAGAGCGAAGCGGCGGCGCGACACTTTCTGGGTTTGACCTATGGGCGGCGTGTGCCCTATTCGCGTGCCCGCAAAATGTTGCCTCTGCTCGAACGAATGGCCGACGTTTTCTATCCGCACAACGATTCAGCGGACATCGTGATTGATTATCGCGACCCGAAGTCCCAGGCCAGGTTTAAGGAAATTGCCAACCAGCACTTGAGGCGTGTATTGCAGGACAAACTGATCAATCCCGAATTCGCCTTCCTTATCCGGGCCAACCTCGGGCTCGGCTATCTGTTGCACGAGGTGGGCGCGACGATAAACTTCAGCGAGATTCGGCGGCGCGTGTCTGCCGCTCCTGCGGTCGGACAGAACGAATGCGATGAGAGTCGCACGGAGAAACTTCAAAGGACCACGGTCTCCCCCGCGTGAGCCACCAAATCCCTCGAATAACCCAGGGCTTTGAGCCCGCGACCAGGCTCGGGTTCGTGCAAAGGCCGCAGATATGAGAACCATCATCCGCGATCTTTCCAAACCGGCCGAATTCTGCCTGGTGCTGTTCGTCTGTTATTGGTGGGCGCTGATCGCAAACATTGTGTCGGTCGTTAACGGTTTGCGAGGCACCGCCCGGACCGCCGAGGCGACTGACATTGGCATGCTCGGACTTTTCACCGTTGAACTGTTGGGATTGGCGGCGATGTTCTGGATTCTCCGCGTCCGCGGATGGTCGCTTGCGACGTGGGGTTTCCAGCCCTCCTGGAGATCCACCGGAGCGGGTGTTCTCTTGTGTCTGGCCACGGTTGCAGTGATTGATGCCGCGATCATTCTTGCCAAGGCCATCCATCCAGGAATAGTGCCGTCTCATCCTGCTTTGGTCAGTCACGTGTCGCTACCCTTTCTAATTCTCAATGCGGCCAGCAATCCTGTTTTTGAAGAGACGCTGGAAGCGGGTTACTTCATCCAATCGTTGCAACGATATGGCATGTGGTGCGCGGTGTTGGCCGGCGCCTTTTTTCGCGCGGCCCTGCATACCCTCTACCTGAGCGGCTATGTAGTGGCGGTGAATTTCGCGATTGGCTTGATCTTCGGACTTGTTTATTGGAAATGGCGCAAGCTCTGGCCTCTCATTATTGCCCATGCCATATTTGATTTCCATGCACTGTTTCCTCACGCGGCCTAAGCAGGGCGTCAGCCAGCAAATCCTCAAATAACCAACGAATGATTGCGCCTTTAGCCGGATTTACTTGCGAGAGGCAGAGGCGACGACGCAGGCGGAGACTTGTCATGGCGGTGTGTTTGAATGTAAGTAATGCGTCGTGCCGGAAGAAAAACCTTCTCGCCAAACAGGCGCCAGCCAGCAAGATGACCTGATCCTTCGCGGCGCGTTGATCCTTGTTCTCCTTTTCGTGGCTTACTATCCCGCGCTGCAGGGCGGGTTCGTCTGGGACGATGACCTCTACGTCACCGCGAATCCGATGCTGGGCGCGCCGGACTGGCTGCGGCAAATCTGGTTTTCCGGACATCACCAATCCCAGTATTTTCCGCTGACGTTCACCACCCTGCGGTATGAGTACTGGCTCTGGGGCAAGGAGCCGATGGCTTATCACCTGGTCAATGTCCTGTTTCACAGCGCCAATGTGCTGCTGCTGTGGACC
>Ga0181527_1000311_pt1 | contig 57156 bp, 42 predicted proteins | sample PEATcosm2014_Bin_30_FD_119762 | JGI IMG/M metagenome (GOLD analysis project Ga0181527, IMG submission 119762) | Peatland microbial communities from MTU Mesocosm Facility, Houghton, MI, USA - PEATcosm2014_Bin06_60_metaG | ecosystem: Environmental > Terrestrial > Soil > Wetlands > Peat | place...
CGGCACTGCACACAGATCGGCCAGACCAGCTTGTGGCGTTGAATAAAGGCGTACTTCATCGCTGGCTCTTCGCGAAGTACGCCGTCGCTTTTCCCAATATGTCGCGCTCCATCGTCACACGCGCTAACTCAGCCCGCAGACGGCTGTTTTCCATCTGCTCGGCAGTCACCTGCGGCTTGCTGCTTGCGCCTTTCAGGGTTCCAGCGCGATGCTCCCTGACCCAGTTGCCCAAGGTCTGCTCGACCACTCCCAGGCTGCGTGCAGTTGCCGCCTGGCTCTGGCCCGACTCAACAAGCCGCGCCGCCTCTTGCTTGAACCCAAGCGTGTAACGTCCCCGCTTCGACTTCCTCATCTTCGCTACCCTTTCGCATTAGAACAGCTCGCTAAGGGATACGTTTTGCGGGGGCAAGGTCAATAGGCCTCGAGTCTCACATAGGATCATGGTTGGCACGTTGCCTGGAGCCAACACTTCTGCTTGCGCAGCTTCACGAGCCAACGGCGTCGAACCACCATCGGAAACACGAAACCGACGAGATATAACCGCAACTGGCCGGGTCACGTCCAGTCTCCGACATCGGGCTGGATGCAAGCCAAACAGCTTCCCCTTACGGAGGAGCAGAGGAGTTTCTTTCGCTTGACATCCTCTCTCATAGGAAAACTCACGATGTAGCGCAGACCTTCGTGGGGCGCCAATGGCCTTACACTATGGGTGAAATTGCTCTAATCGGTGTCGATATTGCGCAGATACACAGAGTAACGCTCGTCCATGATTTGATTGAGCGGCACCAGCGCGTGGATTGGGCCTCGTCCTTTGGTGTGGAATTGAAGAGGGTAAAGCGGCAAGGCCTCTGCCTGTTCGAACCACACACTGTCTGCGGAAGCCGGCGCAGTTGCGGTGGGCTCGCCATTCGCGCCGCGGCGCATGTGTGGGCGGGTGTCAACGACGGGCATGGGATAGGCTTCGTCATAACCTTGCGGGCCATTGCCGCCGTAGATCATCGACGTCGTCAGCCCCTCGGTGCCGAGCCGCGCCGCGAGCACGAGCGGACCATACATTGCCGCTTGAACCTGCTTATCGTCCGGCGTCGTAGCGATGTGCAGCGTCAGCGGAATGTCGACCGCAACCACATCGCCAGCTTTCCAGGCGTGCTCGAGGGTGAGGTAAGTCGAGGGCGTTGCGGCCACTTCCTGCTGGTCTCCGTTGATGCTGGCAGCGACGCCCTTTGTCGCCCAGTATGGCACGCGGATTTTCAGCGCGACAGAACTCGACGGAGCGCTCTCGATGGTGAAGGTAATGCGCTCGTCGTTTGGGTATTTGGTAGTCTGGCGCAGCTTGAGTCCGCGCTCTTTCCAGTCCAGCGTCGAGGGGATGAAGAGGTTCACATAGAGAGAGCTGTCATCGTGAAAGTAGATGGAGTCGGTCAGCTTGGAATACTCCTCGGAGCCCGTGCCGGTGCAGCACCAGAAGGCGTCAAACGGCGTGCCGAAGGTCTTGTACATGCCAGGTTGCAGCGGGACGTAGTACATGAGCATGCCGTTGCGATCCTGGGTGCCGTAACGCACGTTCAGCAGAAGCCGTTCATAGTAGTCGAACAGTTTCGCGTCCGGCTGCTGGCCGAAGAGATGGCGCGTCAGCTTCATCATGTTGTAGGAACAGCAACACTCCTCTGCTGCGGGACCGAGCTGGGTTGCGATTGCATCGGGCGCGTGCCACATCTCGCCATTGCTGGTGCCGCCGGTGCAGTAGGAATGGTGTTCCGTAACGATGCGATAGAAGTTCCGGCTGATCTCGCGGTAGCGTGCGTCCCCCGTAAGCTCATACCCGCGGGCTGCGCCAATCACCTTGGGAATGTTGGTATTTGCGTGATTGCCGTCCAGCTTATCCTCCCCGGACGCAAGCGGATCGAATATCTTCTTGTGCTCAAAGCGGTACCCCAGGTCGCGGTATTTCGTCTTGCCGGTAATGGCGTACAGGTTGAATGAGGCTTCATTCATGCCGCCATGCTCCACCAGAAGGACGCGTTGCCAGTCGTCGCCGGTGAAGGACCGCGCGTAAACATCCGCCCAATCGGCCATGCGCAGGGCCATGTCCAGAGCCTGCTGATTCCCGGTGTGCTCGTACATGTCGATCAGTCCGGCGATGATCTTATGGTAGGTATAGAAGGGCGCCCAGACCCTCTGATGGCTGCGCAGACGGTCGTAGAATGCGGCAGGGTACGCGCCGAGATAGCCATCTTTGGTCTGGCACTCCGAGAGCATAGCTACCAGATCGTTAGCCTTGTTCGCAATCACCTGATCGCCGGTGCTGGCGTGCATCAGCGCGCACGATGAGAGATAGTGTCCGACGTAGTGGCCGCGCAACTCGCAGTCCGGCGCCTCCCATCCCCCAAGAGGATCCGCATCGGACGGCATGCCGGCGGTAACTCTGAAGTTATGCGCCAGCCGTTCGTTGGGCAGCGAATAAAGGAAGCTGCGGTTCAGCTCCATCGTATCCTTCCAAAAGCCGGGGAGCAGGCGAACCTCAGTCATCGGGAACGGCTTGGCTTTCCACTGTACTTTGGCGACAGCGGCGCCGGCCGGCGCCTGAGTGGCCGCGCCATCCGCGGCGCTGTTCCCGACCAGTTTTTTCCCGCCACTGTCGGCCAGGGCAACCGCGGTGGAGGGCAAGAGAGACGCCGCGCCTGCGGCTGCCACTCCGCCTAAAAACCTTCTACGAGTCAAGCCCAGGGCCATTGCTTTTTACCTCATGCGCCGCGGCTTCATTCGACCGCACAAAACCGCTCTTGCTTCATCTAAAATACAATGTCGCATACAACACGGATACAATCTCGCAACTTCCTCCGTTCTGTCAACCCATCCCGGCGACGGGTCCAACCTTCCGCTCTTTATGAGTCACCGAGAGCGCTGCGTCTTTCAGCCGGCCTCCGGGTGAACGATAGGCCGGCCTGAAGGCGCCGGGCGGCGCGCCTCAGCGCCTTCAGACCTATCCCTCAGGAAGCGGGCAACGGGGCAAACAGCGATGAACTGTATACTATGTCGGATTTGTTATTTCCGATGCTCCTGCAACGGAGAAATCTCGATCGCCTGAACTGGCGATGATGGAGCTCCGATACAAATCGGCAGCGCAGACTCTCAGGGACGGAAGATGAACGCGTTCTTTTGTCCATTGATGAATGAACGGTAAAAGGGAACCGGCAAATGACCCCGTGCAAGGAACCGCAAAAGGCTGAAATGAGCTGGCCGGCATTTCATCGGGGGCTGGGGCTCTTCGCTTCCGTCATGATAGTGGTCGGCATCATGATCGGTTCCTGTGTTTGCAAGCCATTGATTACAGGCTACTTAAAAGTCTGGCTTTAGCGGAAATAGACTTTCACCACAGACTGCCAAGAGTGGCAATTGCCCCGGCTCGGAACGCGAACGGCGAATTCTCTTCGAAAGGACTGCTCTTATGCACTTGCACAAAGATGAGCCGCGTTGCCGCCTCTTTTTGCGGCCCCGCCGGTTCCGGCGGTCAGCTTCCGGGCTGGCGGCCGTTCTTTTGCCGATGGTCCTGCTTCCCGCCGTGGTCAGCGCTCTTTCCGGCCCGGCCGATTATGAGCGGGCGCTCAACCTCCAGGAGAAGTACCGGGGCCTGGTCCTCCACCTGCCGGACGAAGTCCAGTGGATTGAGGGAACGGATCGCTTCGTCTACCGGAGGTCGATTCCCGGCGGGCATGAGTTCGTTCTGGTCGATGCCGGGAAACAAGCACGGCAGCAGGCCTTTGACCATGCGCGACTGGCGGCGACGCTGGCCAAGGCGCTGGGTGAGCCGGTGAAGCCGGAGGCGTTGCCGTTCGAGCGTTTCCATCTCGACGCCGGTGGAGCGGCTCTCGAGTTTGCGCGGGGCGGGGAACACTGGCGCTGTGACCTGACGGCCTATACCTGCGCCAAACAGCCCGGCCGAGAGGAGCCAGACCACGACGATGGCGGCTATGACTCGACGCCCCGGCCCGTGAACGGTCCTGCTCATGCCATCCTGTCTCCCGACGGCAACTGGCTGGCCTTTGTGGAGAACTACAACGTGGGCCTGCGTCCGGCTCACGCCAAACCCCCGGAAGCGGAGCGGCAAACGGCCTATTTGAGCGAAGACGGCTCGGAGGGCAATTACTACGCGCTCGAAACACTGGCCTGGTCTCCCGACTCGAAACATCTGGCTGCTTATCGCATCCGCCCCGGCTACCGGCGAGAGGTCCATTACAGCGAGTCCTCGCCCGCCGATCAGCTCCAGCCCAAGTATTCGTCCATGGTCTATCCCAAGGCCGGCGATGTGCTGGCGCTCTTTCAGCCCGTGCTCTTTGACGTGGCGGCGCGCCGTGAGCTGCCCATCGACAATGCGCTCTTTCCCAATCCCTATGAGATGACTCCATTTGTCTGGTGGAAAGACTCGCGCGGATTCACGTTCGAGTACAACCAGCGCGGCCACCAGCTTTACCGGGTGATTGAAGTGGATGCGGCGAACGGCAAGGCGCGCACGCTGATCGAGGAGGCGAGCGGGACGTTCATCAACTATGAACCACTCACGCGCAACCAATATGACCACGGCAAGGAGTATCGCCTGGATCTGGAGGACGGCAAGGAGATTCTCTGGGCCTCGGAACGCGACGGCTGGGAGCACCTTTATCTCTTCGACGGACGCACCGGCGCTCTGGAGCGGCAGATCACGCACGGCGAGTGGGTGGTACGCGCGGTGGACCGCGTGGATGAGGCCAACCACGAGATTTATTTCGAGGCCAGCGGCATGGAGCCGGACGAGGATCCATACTACGTCCACGGCTACAAGATACGTTTCGACGGGACCGGGCTGACTCCACTCAGTACGGCCAAAGCCGATCACACGCTGAGCTACTCGCCGGACGGGAAGTACTACGTGGACACATATTCGCGCCTGGACCTGCCGCCGGTGATGGAACTGCATCGTGCCGCGGATGGCAGCCTGGCCATGGCCGTCGATACCGCCGATGATGCGCCATTGAGGGCCGCCGGATGGCAGCCGGCCGAGCCCTTCCACACCGCGGGCCGCGACGGCAAGACCCAAATTTGGGGCGTGATTCACCGACCGCTCGACTTCGATCCCCATAAAAGGTATCCGGTCGTCGAGGACATCTATGCGGGTCCGCAGGGCTCATTTGTGCCCCAGAGCTTTACCGTGCGCACGGAGCCGCTGACCGCGCTCGGTTTTGTCGTGGTGCAGATCGATGGCATGGGCACCAACAACCGTTCCCGCGCTTTTCACGATGTGGCCTGGCGCAATCTGAAGGACGCCGGCTTTCCCGACCGTATTTTGTGGCACCAGGCTGTGGCGGGCAAGTATCCCTGGTATGACATTTCGCGCGTGGGGGTCTTCGGCAACTCGGCGGGCGGCCAAAGCGCGCTGGGGGCGCTTCTGTTTTATCCAGCGTTCTACAAAGTTGCGGTTGCCAACTCCGGCAGCCATGACAACCGCATGGACAAAATCTGGTGGAACGAGCAGTGGATGGGCTGGCCGGTGGGGCCGTGGTATGCCGAGTCGTCGAACGTGGAGAATGCGTGGCGGCTTCAGGGCAAGTTGTTGCTGGTGGTGGGCGAGATGGACAAGAATGTCGATCCGGCCTCGACGCTGCAGGTGGCCGACCGGCTCATCAAGGCCGACAAGGACTTCGATCTGCTGTTCGTTCCGGGGGGCGGCCATGGCGCGGGAGGCCGTTACGGACAGCGCAAGCTGATGGATTTTTTCGTCCGCAACCTGCTCGATGAGCCAACGCCCAACTGGAACCTGCCGGCTGCCAAGGGCCAGGATAATCCGAGCATCCATTGAAGAATCAATGATATGGAGATAACGTTGGCCGCAGATCCGGTTCGATCCGACCCGCGGCATGTGGCGCCGGAGAACGGAGCGGAGAGGAGGGTGCGTCAGCCGTCAGATTCCCCTTGCATAAAATACAAAATTAAATACATAATGTCGCGGGAATGAAAATGCAGGAATGCGTTTTCTGTAGGACGCGAATCTGTCGTAGGAGTTTTTGATTGCCTGGATTGAATTAGGGCGCGTATCGCCGAACAATTATGTGGCGAAAAGGTTTCCCCAAAAGCGGATCATTGGCAACACCGGGAGGTCATTCATAAGGAGAGGATATGACGATGCAAAGATTTTGCCGGTTGCTGAGCTTGATTGGAGGTCAGCTCGAATCTCTGCCTGAAAACAGACGGAAAATGACGGACACCGAGGGAGGTGCATTCCGGGCGCGCAATGGGTTTTCCCGGAATATTGCAGGCCCGATCATCGCCTGCGGTTTGCTTCTCGCGGCCGCAGCGTCTCCCATCGGGTGGGCTCAGGACATGTCGACCGGGGCCCTCGACGTAACCGTGGAGGATCCCACCGGAGCCGCCGTCAACGGGGCGCGTCTCGAGTTGAAGGATCTTGAAACGAATGACGTTCACACGGCGACCACCAAGGGGGCTGGCGACGCGGTCCTTTCCTTCCTCAACCCCGCGCATTACATCCTGACGGTCACCAAGGATGGATTCGGCACCAAGATCTATCCAACGGTCACAGTCCAGACCAACCAGGTCACCGATCTCAAGGTGACGCTTGAGGTCGGCGCCGCCACGCAAAGCGTCTCGGTCTCAGGTGATTCCACTCCGCTTCTCGACACCACGCAGAATACTCTTTCCACGACTATCGATTTGAAGCAGGTTGACGATCTGCCGGTGTTCGGGCGCGATTTGTTTCCGCTGGCCTTTCTGGTCCCGGGAGCCGTGGGCAACGACTTCAACAACCTTCCCGGCGGTGCGGTCGACATCAGCGCAAACGGTTTCTCGACCATGACCAACCGCAATAAGAGCAGCGGTTTTGATTACGACGGGCCTTCCACCACCAATCGGCTGGAAGATGTGCAGGAAATGACGGTGCAGGCCGGAGAATTGGATGCCAGCAAGGGTGGCACCGCCGCCATGGACATCGGCTTCATCACCAAGCGCGGCACAAACAAGTTTCACGGGCAGCTCTATGAGGATTACCGCAGCGATTGGTTGAACGCCAATGGCTGGTTCAACAACGATATAGGGCAACCTCGCACTTTTCTGCTCGAGAACGATTTCGGCGGAAGCGTGGGCGGGCCGATTCTCAAGGACAAGCTGTTCTTCTTCGCCAGTCTTGCAAATTTCCGTCAGCCATTTGGCTCCACAATCACCACGGAGGTGGCTACGCCCCTGGCGCTCTCCGGCGTTTATACGTACATTCCCACGAATTCCAGCACTCCGCAAACCCTCAACGTGCTGCAAGCCGGCGCCAGCGGGGGCTGTTCGACCTGCACCGGCACGATCAATCCATTGATTGCAACCGACCTGGCGAACATCGAGTCCACCTATGGCCTGGCTCACGCCACCCTGACCCCTCTGGGCCAGGATCCCAACCATGAGAACCTGAATTTCCCTAACAAGGGATCCGTTGTCAACAAATATCCCACCCTGCGGCTTGACTATAATCTGACCCAGAAGTTCCGTCTTACGGCATCGGCGAATGAGTCCAATTCTTACAATATCAATGCGGGCGGCGCCCCCTATCCCGGCCCTCTCTATGCCAATCAGGCTTACAGCAACGTGGAAAGGAATTACCAGATTGTTACCGGCTTCGACTGGGACCTCAAGTCGGATCTCGTGAATGCCTTCCGGGTGGGATATCTTTATTCCGGCTTCACGTATAACACACAGGGGTTAGGCACCCCAACCGCGAGCATGGTCCAGCAGGGCGCCCTGGCCTTTGGCTTCGGCCTGAATAGCGGAGTCAATGGCTTCAACAGTCTGAAAGGAGGTTCCCTGTATCCTGTCCTGAGTGTGAAGGATGACTTCACCTGGCAGCGTGGCAGGCACACCATGGCGTTCGGCGTCGAGAGCGCCACCGAGATCGACCATTATTACAACAACCAGTTTGTTCCCTATATCGGCGTGAACTACATCGCATCGGGAGATCCAGTCACGAACGCACTGAGCACTCCGCTGAGCTCGTTTGCACCGGCCTCCGCGGTGGGGGATGTCCAGGGTCTGTACGCGACGCTGACGGGACGCATGACCTACTATAGCCTGGGTGAGTTCGTCAATGCATCGACCAAGCAGTTTCAGCCAGGCATCTCCTTCGATCTGCACGAGCGGCTTAACCAAACCGCGCTCTTTTTCGAGGATTCCTGGAAGGTAAAACCGACGCTTACCCTGAACCTTGGGTTGCGCTGGGACTTTACGGGCGCATCGAAGGACGAGACCGGATTCTATACCCATCCCACCGTGGCCGATTTGTGGGGCCCCACTGGAGTGGGCCAAATCTTCCAGCCTGGGGTGCTCACCGGCGACCCGAATCCGGTGGAGGGCCCCGGGGCTCAAGCTTATAGCCCCACTTACGTTCATCCCGAGCCGAATGCCGGGTTTGCCTGGAATCCCCAGGGAGCGCCGGGCACTCTGTTGGGTAAACTTCTCGGCAGCGGGAAAACCGTCATCCGCGGCAGCTACACCTTCAAGAACTATACGGAAGGAGCCCAAAACTTCTGGAATTTCGGTTCCAACAACGGAGCGAATTTCAATACCTACTATTATGCCAATCCGATTGCTCCTGGTAGTGGTACTCCTAGTGCGGGATTCTATAACGCTGGCTCCGTGAGCCTGGGCGGTCCGCTCCCTGCGCTCACCTCGACCTCGCCGTCGCCCTTTCAACCGGTGATTCCTGAATCGTTCCAGTCGTTCAGCGGCACAGGCTATCTCACCTTCGATCCCCACATCAAACAGCCCTATGTCGAATCCTGGCAGGTGGGCATCCAGCGCCAGCTCAGCCCGAGCAATGTGCTTGAGGTGCGCTATGTGGGAAATGTTTCCAAGGATCAATGGCTGGGAGTCAATTACAACGAGGTCAATATCTTCGAGAACGGCTTCCTGAAAGAATTCCAGGCGGCGCAAGCCAACCTGGCCGCTTCAGGAGGAACCACATTTCAGGGTGCGCAACCAACCCCCATCCTGTCGCAGGCCTTTGCTGCCACAGGGGCGGCCGCAGGCTTCACCAACGGCCAGTTCATTACCTGGCTGAATCAGGGGCAGGCCGGCGCGTTTGCCAGCGCCCTCGCGGGCAACTCCAGCTACCTTTGCTCCCTGATCTCCACTTTCAGTGGATGCAACGTGGTTGGCTCGCCTGCCACCGGTACGTATCCGATCAACTTCTTCCAGGTGAACCCATTCGCCGCGGGGGTGGGCATATTCGAGATGACCAATGACGGATACTCCAACTACAACTCCCTGCAGGCGGACTTCCGGCAAAGGCTGAACCATGGCATGCAGTTCGACGCCAATTACACCTGGGCTCATTCGCTGGAAAATAACGTCCAGGGCAGCACGGCTCCGGGATACTACGGCGGCGGCGGCAATAACCGCTCCGGCAACAGCGCCGGCGGCTTTTACACCGTGCGGAATGAGCACTTGAACTATTTCCCCAGCGCATTCGATATTCGCCAGGTGTTTCACCTTAGCGGGACCTACGATCTGCCGTTTGGGCATAAACAGCCGCTTTTCAATGAGAACCGGATTGCAAACGCCGTGATCGGAGGCTGGACAATTGGAACCATCCTCACCCGGCAAACCGGCGATCCTCATCTCTTTACCGGTGCAACCAACACGGTGAACCAGAACGATTCCGGCATCGCCCTATCTGGCGTTACAGTTTCGCAGTTGCAGAAGCAGATCAAAGTTCGCCCCGGCCCCGCCGGCAGCGGGCTGGTGAGCTTATTCGATCCCAAATACTATTCCGCCTCGGGGCAGGCCAATACTCAGTACATCAGCCCGGAGTTTTCCGCCGGGCAGTTCGGCACACTGATGTGGCTGCACGATCCGAAGTGGATTAGCACGGATATGGCGATCACCAAGGTGATACCGATCCACGGGGAGATGAACGTTACCATCCAGGGTGAATTCCTGAATGCCTTCAATCACGTGGCCTGGGCTGGCATGGATACCGGAGTCCAGGACGGTACGTTTGGCACGACGTCCGCAACGGCCAATGGCCCAAGGAACATTGAAGTCCGCGGAAATTTCCGATTCTAGACAACTCAATCGATGCACCCCTAACTGCCGCGCCCCGTTAGATTGTGGACGCGGCAGTTTTTTCCGGGAGGGCCTGGCGGAGTAAGCGGCGCACGACATCTATCCTGAAAGGCATTCGGCAAGAGCGCGATCGTTGTTAGAATCGACATGGTGCCGCGGATACATGTGACGGGAATGACTATAGGATTCCGGCGCGGTTCGCGAGCGGAGAGTGAAGGCGCATGATACCTTCTGCGACAAAAGCGATCAAGAGTTCAAAGAAGCGGACCGCCAAGGCCGAACATGGAACCAGCGTCGGCATCGCGTTTCAGCGTATCCGCGATTTGATTGTCCATGCCCGGCTGGCGCCTGGAACCTGGATCGTCGAAGGCGATCTGTGCGACCACCTGAACATGAGCCGGACGCCGGTGCGGGGCGCGCTCCACCTGTTGCAGCGCGAGGGTTATGTCATCGAGTCTCGCAACGGCAGCAAATCGCGCATGATCGTAGCGCCGATGACCAAGGAAGACGCCAACGAGCTGTATCCGATCATCGGCTGCCTCGAGGGGCTGGCCGGGCGCCGCGCCGCCGCACTGCCGCAGCGTGAGCGCGACGCACTGGCTGCCAAACTGAAGCTGGTCAATGACAAACTGGCACAGATTGCGCGCGATCGCGGCTACAACGGTCCCGACATCTTCGACCTCGACCACGAGTTTCATCGTCTGCTGCTGGCCGCCGGCTCTGGACCGCGCCTGACCACGTTGCACCGCGCAATCGAGCCGCAAACCGAGCGCTATTGGCGGCTCTATGCGAGTTCGATCATCAACGAGCTGCACGTTTCGGTGGCCGAGCACGAGGAGATTATCGCCGCTCTTGTTGAAGGGAATCCGGACCGGCTGGAGCGAGCGCTCTTCGCCAACTGGGAGAACGGTTGCGAACGGTTGGCGCACGTCATCGACATTTTCGGTGAACGCGGAAGCTGGTAGCGGCCCGCGACAAGAGGGGTAGACAAAAGGAATCGGCGGGCAGCTTCTGAGGAAGCTGCCCGCTGCCGTTTGGAGCGAAGTGTTGCGAGGGTTACGGAGGTTATTCCGCCATCGGCTCGCGGGTGGGAACGCCATCGACCAGGCATAGAGCTTACGCGATGGTCAACATGCACCGAAAGGGTTGAGAAATTGTATACTATATTGCATTCAGGACCGCTTAAGATGAGCAGTCAACCGCAAACCGGCCCACAGAACCATTCGAGGTTACCATCCGGGACGGCGCCGGCAGGCCTGGTCTTCAACCTCATGCGTTTCTCGCTCCACGATGGTCCAGGGATTCGAACGACTGTATTTCTGAAGGGTTGTCCTTTGCGCTGTCGCTGGTGTCACAACCCCGAGAGTCAATCAGCCGAACCGGAAATAATCTATTTTGGCGAACGCTGCATTCACTGTGGCGACTGCGTTCGTGCATGCCCGCACGGCGCGCTTCACCTGAACCGGCAACTCCTCCACGATCCTGAGCTATGTCGGCGTTGCGGAGAATGCGTCGATGCCTGCCCAAGCGCCGCGCGCCAACTCGCGGGCCGCTGGATGACTGTGCCGCAAGTGCTTGCGGAGGTGCTGAAGGACGAGGTGTTCTTTGATGAGTCCGGAGGCGGCATTACAATCTCGGGCGGTGAACCTCTGCGCCAGGCGGTCTTTGTTGAAGCGCTGCTGGCCGCCTGCAAGGCCCGGCGGATTCGAACCGTTCTCGACACCTGCGGATTTGCCGATCCCGAGGTCATGCGCCGAGTCAGCGAACACGTCGATCTGTTCCTCTACGATCTGAAATTGATGAACAGTGAAAGACACCTGCTCTTTACCGGCGTGAAGAATGACCTGATCTTGCAAAACCTGAAAATGCTGGCGGAACGCGGAAGCGCCATCATCATCCGGGTTCCCGTCATTCCTGGCGTGAACGACGATAGCGACAATTTCGACGCTTTATCCGGGCATCTGTCTCCCCTGGGACTTCTGGATATTCATCTCCTCCCCTACCACCGGCTCGGCAGCGACAAATACCGCAGGTTGCATCTATCCTCCGGAATGGAGGGAGTCGACCCGCCCACAACGGAACAGATGGAAACGATCGCCGCGCGCCTCAGGCGCGACGGATTTCATGTGCGGATTGGAGACTGAAATGAACGAACGCGTGGCCAGACTGAGAAAAGCGACCCTGGAAACAAAACCGTGGCTTTCCATCGAACGAGCGGCTCTTCTCACCGATTTTTGCCGGCAGGATAAGACGGTTTCCGTTCCCATCCGCCGCGCTCGCGCGTTTCAGTACCTTATGGAGAACAAGGAGATATATATAGGAAAGGAGGAATTGATTGTTGGCGAGCGCGGTCTCGCGCCCAAGGCGACTCCCACTTTTCCGGAACTATGCTGTCACAGCCTCGCCGACCTTGAAATCCTGCATTCGCGCGAGAAAATCTCTTACACCGTGGATGACAACGCCCGGCAGGTACAGAAGAATGAGATCATACCTTACTGGCCTGGCCGCTCGATGCGCGACCTGATTTTTGCCCGGATGACCCCGGAGTGGAAAAGCGCGTATGAGGCCGGCATCTTCACCGAATTCATGGAACAGCGCGCTCCCGGACACACCGTGCTGGGTGACGTCATCTATCGCAAGGGCTTGCTTGATCTGAAGGCTGATATCGAATCCGCGCTATTGCGCTTGGATTACTTTTGCGATCCCCAAGCCTCCGCGCGGAGCGATGAACTGCGAGCCATGGCCATTGCGGCTGACGCGGTGATCCGGTTTGCGGAGCGCCATGCTGAAAAGGCGGAGGAACTGGCTGCAGCGGAAGCGAATCCCGGCCGCCGGGCGGAGTTGCACAAGATCGCCGCGGTGTGCAGTCAGGTGCCGGCGCACGCTCCGCGCGATTTCTGGGAAGCATTGCAGTCCTATTGGTTCACTCATCTTGGCGTGGTCACGGAACTGAATACCTGGGATTCCTTCTGCCCAGGGCGCTTCGACCAGCATCTCTATCCCTTCTATCGGAAGGAACTGGAAGAAGGCACGCTGACCAGGGACAACGCCAAGGAACTGCTCGAATGTCTGTGGGTCAAGTTCAACAATCAGCCTGCTCCGCCCAAAGTCGGCGTGACTGACGCGGAAAGCGCCACTTATACCGATTTTGCGAACATCAACAATGGCGGATTGAAGCCCGATGGATCGGACGGCGTCAACGACGTTACTTATCTCATTCTTGATGTCATCGATGAGATGCGCTTGTTGCAGCCCTCCTCGAATCTGCAACTGAGCAAGAAGAATCCGGATGCGTTTTTGAAGCGAGGCCTGGAAATCGTGCGCCAGGGTTGGGGACAGCCCTCGATCTTTAACGCCGATATGGTGATTGAAGAGCTGTTGCGGCAGGGAAAGTCGGCGGAAGACGCGCGCCGCGGCGGGATTTCCGGCTGCGTCGAGACAGGCGCCTTTGGAAAAGAAGCCTATATCCTTACGGGATACTTCAATCTCCCCAAGGTGCTGGAGATCACCTTGAACAACGGAGTGGATCCGCGCACGGGAAAGAAGATCGGGAAGGAGACCGGAGATGCGCGCGCGTTTTCTTCCTACGAGCGGTTGTTTGCGGCCTTCCGCGAGCAACTGCACTATTTTGTCGATGTCAAGGTACGGGGCAACAATGTCATTGAGCGGCTCTATGCGGACTACATGCCGGCCCCGTTTCTATCCCTGCTGGTTGATGACTGTATCGCGAAGGGCAAGGACTACAACGGCGGCGGCCCTAAATACAACACCACATACATCATGGGAGTGGCGCCGGCGACTTGCTCCGACAGCCTTGCCGCAATAAAGCACCATGTCTTCGACCGCAAAACGATCACGATGGACGATTTGCTGGAATCGTTGGCCCACGACTTCGAGGGTCGCGAGAAACTGCGCTTATCGCTGTGGAACAAGACCCCGAAGTACGGAAATGACGATGACTACGCGGACGGCATTTTCGTGAACCTGTTTGACGCCTTCTTCGATGAGGTGGATGGGCGAAGAAACACGAAAGGCGGATGTTACCGCATCAATTATCTTTCCACCACTTGCCACGTCTATTTTGGTTCGCTGACCGGAGCCACGCCGGATGGACGCCGTGCCTGGGAGCCGCTTTCAGACGGCATTTCGCCTGTCCAGGGCGCGGACCATAAAGGGCCTACAGCCGTCTTGAAGTCCGCGGCCAAGATGGATCATGCCCGCACCGGGGGAACGCTGCTCAACCAAAAATTCACGCCCCGGTTATTGGAAGGCGAGGATGGGCTCGACAAAGTGGCGCATCTGGTCCGCTCCTACTTCCGCCTGGACGGACATCACATTCAGTTCAATGTAGTCACCACGGCCACCCTGCGAGCCGCGCAGGCAGATCCGGAGAAATACCGTGATCTGATCGTGCGCGTTGCCGGTTATAGCGATTACTTCTGTGACTTGACGAGCGCCTTGCAGAACGAAATTATCACGCGCACAGAGCACGAGGCCTTTGCACATTCCATGTAGACATCGACTACGGTCTCGATGCGGCATTCGTCTGCCTCGATGCAGCCCAGGCAGGCCAAGGTCAACGATCTTCGGGAGGCTTCGAGATGCGTTTTCTTAACAAGGCAGCCTGGCTGGCGGGAGCGGGGTGGCTGGCAATGGGGGCTACGCCGGTTCCGGGCCAGTGGTATCCGGCGGGGCGGGAGTCGAAGCTGGGTCCAATGCTCGACCAGGGGCTGGTCACGTACCAGACGCCGGAACTGACGCTGCGGCTGGTGCGGTCGTCGGGAACCGTGGCGGGGCTGGAAGCCAAGGGTCCAACCACAGAGGGACAGGCAGCGAAGAACGGAGAAGGCTTCGACTTTACTCCGGCGGAGCTGCTGGCAGCGCGTTCAACCGATGGGTACTATCACCTGGGCGACCTGGACCTGCGTCTGCGCGAGGTGGGGACGGCCGGGTGGCGGGGATATTCGACTGCGCTCGAACGGCATCCGTTGAATGCGCTGCCGGTGGGGCCGGGGGAGCTGGAGAAAGACGACCTGCGGCCAACACTGCCTGCCGATTTTCCTCTGCAGGCGACTCGGACCTGGGCGGTGGTGGAAGGCAGGCTGACGCTGCGCTTTACGCTCCTCAACCCCGGCGCGCACGCCATCGAGATCGGCGCGCTGGGAATCCCGCTGATCTTTCACAACGTGATGAGCGGCAAGAGCCTGGACGAGGCTCACGCGGTGTGCAGCTTCTCCGATCCGTCAATCGCGCTGGACGGCGGCTATGTACAGGTGACGCGGCTGAACGGGCACGGGCCGGCGCTGGTGGTGGTTCCCGACGGCGAGACGCCGTTTGAAGCCTATAACCCGATTGCCGGGCCGCATGGGCGGTCCCGCGGTCCTGGAGCGTCCAAGGCTGCGCTGTTTGAGGATCTGACGCCGCGCAACATGACCTTTGAAGGCTTCTATGAGTGGATGGTGGCCTCGGCGGCCTACCGGCAGAACGATTGGAAGCAGGCAGAGCCGTGGAATCCGGCGACGAGTCTTGTGCTGCAGCCGGGGCAGGAGCGCACGGTAGGGCTGCGGTTCCTGGTGGCGAATTCAATTCGCGCCATTGAAGAGACGCTTTCCGATAATCGCCGTCCCGTCGCCATCGGTGTCCCCGGCTACATTCTGCCGCAGGACATCCGGGCCAGCCTCTTCCTCAAGTACCCCAAGCCGGTGAAAAAGGTGGGCGTGGAACCGGCGGGAGCCATCGAGGTGAGCGCCGCGGGGACGACCGAACACGGTTGGCTGCGCTATGCACTGCGCGGCAAGCAGTGGGGACGCGCGCGGCTGACCATCACCTATGCGGACGGGCTGGTGCAGACGGTGCAGTACATGGTCATCAAACCGGAGCCCGAAGCGGTGGACGATCTGGGCCGATTCCTCTTTACCAGGCAGTGGTTCGATGCGAAGGACGATCCGTTTCACCGCAGCCCCTCGGTGATGAGCTACGACCGCGAGGCCGGCGCGATCGTGACCCAGGACAGTCGCGTCTGGATCGCCGGATTGAGCGATGAGGCGGGCGCAGGCTCGTGGCTGGCCGCGGCCATGAAGGAGTATGGACGCCCGGAGAAACGCCAGGTGGAGCAGTTAGAAGGTTTTGTCGACAGCGTACTGTGGGGCGGTTTGCAGCAGAAAGACGGCCCGGGAAAGTATGGCGTCCGCAAAAGTCTGTTCTACTATCAGCCCGACCGGTTTCCGGCCGGGACTTATAGAAAGGATCTGGACTGGTCATCGTGGGAGAGCTGGAACAAGCAGGCCAGTGAGGACCTCGGGCGCTCTTATAACTATCCGCATGTGGTGGCCGCTTACTGGGCGCTTTACCGGCTGGCGCGCGACCATCAGGGACTCGTGACGCACCACGACTGGCAGTGGTATTTGACGCAGGCCTATGAAACGACCATGGCGATGACTCGTTTTGCGCAGGACCTGGCGCAGTTCGGCCAGATGGAAGGCGACATCTTCGTAGCCGTTCTCGACGACCTGCGCAGCGAGGGAATGACCGCCGAGGCCGACAACCTGGAAGCCGCAATGCGCGCGCGCGCCGAGGTGTGGCGGAAGCTGGCCTATCCGTTTGGCAGCGAGATGCCGTGGGACTCAACCGGGCAGGAAGAGGTTTATGCCTGGAGCAGGCGTTTCGGAATGAACGATAAGGCACAGATAACGCTGGATGCCATAACAGGCTACATGCCGGCGATTCCCAGTTGGAGTTACAACGGCAGCGCGCGGCGCTACTGGGATTTTCTTTACGGAGGCAAGTACGAGCGCCTTGAACGGCAGTTGCACCATTACGGCTCGGGGATCAATGCGATTCCTGTGCTCGACGCTTACCGGCGCGACCCGAGCGATCTGTATCTGCTGCGCATCGGCTACGGCGGCACGATGGGAGCGATCAGCGGCATTGACCAGGAAGGGTTTGCGTCGGCGGCCTTTCATAGCTATCCGGACAAGATGGCCTTTGATCCGTATACGGGAGACTATGGGCCGAATTTCTTCGGCCATGCCTGGACCACAGGGACCTATCTGGTGAAGGATCCTGAGTTCGGCTGGCTGGCCTTTGGCGGAAATGTGAGCCTGGAGGGCAAAACGGTGAGCCTGGAACCCCGCGACAGCTTCCGGCAGCGGGTGTTTCTGGCGCCGCTCGGCTTGTGGCTCACGCTGGACAGCGGGCAGTTTGAGCGTGTGACCCTCGATGAAGCGAATGGCATATTGGAATTGCGGCTTGCTCCCGCAGATGCTTATACGCCTGTGGCGCGGTTGCGTATCGAACAGACCGCGCGCGTGGACGGGGTAGGCGCGATTGTTCCTCTGGAGAAGTTGACCATGGAGCGCGGGGCCTATGTGGTGCCACTGAGCGTCAGGAGCTCGACCGTGCGGCTAGGACCAGGTCCAAGCGCGGCAAAAAAGGAGATGCGATGAGCGGAGAGAGCCTAACGCGAAGAGGATTTTTGCGGATGCGGTGGTTCCACTGATGGGGCGAATCAGCTGTCTGGCTTAGACCTCATTTATTGTCAATCACTTATGAATTCGCACTTCCGTGACATGGAAGGTGTCGGTTCGATCCCGGCCCGCGCCTCTATTCCTTTCAGAAACTTGCAGCAAATCCGCGGCAAGGGCAAAGGGCTGCTGTGGTGGAGATTGTAGCCGTTCCCCAACTTTCTTCACTGAACGCTCCCCGCTGCGCCCTGCTCCGGGAATAGAGCCTCAATCTGCCTCGCCGCGTTATGTTGTTCCAGCCGCTCCACAGACTGCCCCCAACTTATCGCTTCAACTCTCCACTTGCCAGACGGCGAGCTTTGCGGCGCGAAGCGAGAAAGACGGCCACGCCCGCTCCCACCAGCACCATGGTTCCACCCACCACCTTGGCAATCGCTAGCGGCTTGTTGGACTCGTGACCGGCGGGGACGACGGACAGCACGATGGTGAGCGCGGCGCTGACCAGGCCAATGGAGGCCAGCGTAATGGCCACCGGGCGGCCGCCAGGAACGCGGCGGACCTCCGGCCCAGCCGGCCTGTCCTGCAGGCGGATCATGGCGGCGAAGACGAAGAGAAAGGGCAGAAACGTGGAAATAACCGCCATGCTGACCAGCACGTCATAGGCGCCGCGGACGGTGGTTCCCGCCTGGCCCAGCAGCGCCACGATCATGCCGGCCAATCCGTAAACGCCAATCGCAACCCAGGGCGTGCGGTAGCGGGGATGAATCCAACCGAACGCGGCGGGCAAATAGTGATGGATGCCGGCGACAAAGGGCAGACGCGAGGTGGAGGAGAGATTTGCGGCTGCTCCGCCAATGGCGTTGAGGGCGACGAGCAGAGCGACGGGCGCCAAAAGCCATCCCAGCCCCAGGTGGGCGCTGAGCCTGTGAATGCCGTTGACGAAGCCGTCCGGCCCACTTACTGCCTGGCTGGGCAGCGCCACTAGCAGGGCCGCGGTGCCGGCGATATAGCCGATGGCGAGGATGCTGCCTCCCACGAGGATTGCCCATGGAATCACGCGGCGCGGATTTTGAATTTCGTCGCCCATGGCGGAACCGGCCTCGATACCGGTGAAGGCGAAGAAGACGCTGGACCAGAAGACGGCATTCCTGAGGGTCCAGTGGGGAACCAGGCTGGCGGCTGCGATGTGCGTTGCCGGACCGAACCGCCAGAACGAGGCGGCGGCCAGGAGAAGGAGCACGGTGAGCGGGAGCAGGCTGCCCAGCGAGCCCACGTTGTTCAGCCACTTGCCTGCGTCCACACCCCGGATGTTGAGCAGGGTGATGATGGCCAGCCAGACCACCGCGAAGGCCACGTAATAAAGGGGATTGGCGGCCAACGCCTGCGCGCGCGGGCCAAACGCAGACAACGCCGAAGCTGCGCCAAAGTAGAGCACACCTGCAAAGTACGGCAGATTGCACATCCAGTAGGTCCAGGCGGCGATGAAGCCGGAAAAGTCGCCGAAGGCCTCGCGCGTCCACATGTAAAGGCCGCCCTCCTCGGGATGGCGCGAAGACAGTTCCATGACGCTGGCGGCCAGGGGGACAAAGAAGCAGATGAGCGCGGCGACCCAGACAATCAGGATGCTGGGACCGGCGGCCGCGGCGGTTGCGGTCCAGCGCATGCTGAGAGCAACGACCACGTAGAACAGCGCCAGATCGCGGAACCGGATACCTCGCTTGAGTGCGGGAGAAGCAGGCATGTACGGCGCAGCATATCAAAGCCGCGCGCGCCAACGAAGCTAAATCTTCTTCGCGTCGGCCAGCACGGCCATGGCCGCATTGCGCCCGTTGATGCCGATCACGCTGCCTCCGGGGTGGGTGCAGGCGCCGCACAGATACACGCCGGGCATGGGCGTGCGCGCCGTCAGCCGGTTGGCCCACATATACGGCGGCAGGCACTCGCCCTGGAAGATATGCCCGCCCGTCAGGCCGACCTTCCGCTCAATGTCGGGAGGGCCCAGCACCTGGGCATCGATCACCGCGCCGCCGATGTTCGAACAAAATCGCCTCAGAGAGTCGAGCGCCAGCTTGCGCACCTCCTCGCGGCGTTCATCCCAGTTTCCCTGCGCAAACTTGTAAGGCACATACTGCGCAAACACGCTCATGGTGTGTTCGCCCGCCGGAACCACCGTGCGGTCATGCACGCTCTGGAAGTAGAGCTCACACCATAAGTGCTCGGGTAACTCCCCGCGCCGCGCCGCCGCAAACCCCGCCTTCCACTCCTCTTTGGTCAGCGGAGCATTGATCTGCCCGTAGTGGTGCGGCTCATCCGTACCGGGCCGCGCCCGAAAGTTGGGCAGCTCGCGCAGATGCACGTTGAGCTTTACGGTGCAACCCTCCATCGGCACCCGTTCCACTTGTCTTCGCCACGCTCCATCGGCCTTTGCGCCCAGCAGCCGCAGCGTCTGCCGCGGGTCGGCATTCGACACGATAGTCCGCGCGGCAATCCGCTCCCCACCTTGCAGCCGCACGCCTTCGCCGGGCAAAATCTCCTCCACCGGCACGCCCGCAATCACCGTTACCCCGGCCTCGCGCGCCGCATCGCAAAAGTAGAACGAAACCATCCCCATGCCGCCGCGCACATAGCCCCACATGCCGGCCATGCCGCCCAGCCGTCCCGACGCATGATGGAAGCGAATCGAAGCCGTACCTCGGTCGAACGGGCTGGCGTTGGTTCCAATCACGCCCTGGCCCAGCAACGCAATCTGCAGCCGCTCGTCCTGAATGTAAGTCTCTACAAACTCGGCCATCGACCAGTCGAACAACACCGAACGAGCCTCCGCATCGCCCGCCAGCCGATCCTCCAACTGCTCCCGCGCCGGCGCTTCCCCAATCCAAACATCGCGCGCCCAGGCCTCTTGTCCGTGCGCGTGCGCTTGAGCCGCCGGACGCAGCGTATCCCGCAGCCGCCGGATCACATCGCTCATCGCGCGCCAGCCCTCCACGTCTCCGGGAGCCAGCGCCCGCACCTCCGCCGCGCACCGTTCGTCATCGTCCCAAAGCTGAATGCTCGTCCCATCCAGAAACGGCACAAACAGCCCATTCACCGCAGGAGTCCACGCGTAGCCACGCCTCGCCAGTTCCAGCTCTTCCACCACCAGAGGATGCAGCAGCCCCGCCAGGTAGGCGCAGGGAGACATCTTTACCCCCGGAAAGGGTTCTTCGATCGTGCATGCGCCCCCCACTCGCGCGCGGCTCTCGATCACCAGCACCCTCTGCCCAGCCCGCGCCAGGTAAGCCGCGCAAGCCAGTCCATTGTGGCCCGCGCCGACCACGATGGTGTCCCAGCTCCTGGCCGCCAGCGCGCCCACCGGCTCCGGCAGCCCCAATTCGCCCATCAAATCAGCAGTAGGAGAACTCATATCCGCTCTACGCTAGCATTTCTCGCCCCGCTTGTGGAACGGCTCCGTCTCCCGCACCTTCCACCGCATCTGCCCTTGGCTCTTTCGCCCAAAACCGTCGGGCCCGCGCACACAAGCGATTTCTTGTCCGCCGGGAGGAACCTGGGGTTCGGAGCGGTTCCTGGGATCATGAGCCCACAGGCCTTCGCCGCGGTTCACAATGCGGCGCGTCGCGCGCTGACCAGGGCGCGGATGAAGTCCGGCGTGGAACCGCAGCAGCCGCCCAGAAACGCGGCGCCGTCCTCGCGCAGGGCCGCGTAGTGCGAAGCGAAGAACTCCGCCGAGGTACGATAGCGAATAGCCGACCCTTCTATCGTGGGCAAGCCTGCATTCGGCTTGATCCAGATGGGCAGATCGCAGGCCGCGCGCAGCCGCCGGCAGATGGGCACAGCCTGCTCCACTCCAACGCCGCAGTTGGCGCCCACCGCGTCCGCCCCTGCTTCCGCCATCGCAGCGGCCACGCCTTCGGGCGTCGCGCCCATCATGGTGCGGTCCTTGTTCTTGCCGGAGTCGAATGCGAAGGAAGCGATGACTGGCAACCCCGTGCTCTTTGCCGCCTTCACTGCAAGGCGCGCCTCCTCGATGTCGCTCATCGTCTCCACCAGCAGTGCGTCCGCGCCCGCTTCAGCGAGCGATCGAGACTGCGCGGCAAAGACCGCGGCAACCTGTTCGCTGTCGATCTCGCCCGACAGCACCATCTTGCCCGTCGGACCGATCGAGGCAAACACCAGCGCCTGCCCCGCGGCCCCACGCGAGAGTGCTACACCGGCGCGATTGATAGCGTCAATATCGGCCTCAGGAACGCCTTTCATGGCGACGGCGTTGGCTCGAAAGGTGTTGGTGAGGATGACCTGGCTGCCCGCTTCCGCATAGGCGCGCGCCACCGCTCCCACACGCTCAGGGTGGGTCAGGTTCCAGGTGTCGGGTATCGTGCCGGGGGGCAGCCCGCGTGCCTGCAGCTCCGTTCCCCAGGCGCCATCGGTGATGAGCAGACCGTCGGCCAACCACTCGCGCAGGCGGCTCATGCGAGCACCCCGATGAACGCCAGGGGCCCGGTGGCTTTACAGCCTTCCTTGACCGGGGGTCTATTCAGTTTGAGCGGATGATTCATGCAAAACTCCATCGAATCAGGGTACGGGCATCCAGCATAGGGAAGCTGTGGCCTGCCGCGCCGGACAGCCGCGAAACCGTTTTAGCCAGGGATTTGCCTTTGCTTTCCCGGCTCCGCGCCAGTATACCCCCGGGAGCGGCGATAAAAGTCGTTCTATGCACACTCTCGGCCTGAGCGACTTCTGTAGGCCGAACCGCTGCCATAGGCCGTTCGGCAGAGCGAGGTGCAGGTCCCGACTCGAAGCATGAAAGCTTTTCCGTATTGACAGGCATTGTTCGTAGAATTGGGTTTTGACAATGGGCGAGCGGAAGAAGTGGGAAAGGTTGGGGAACGACGATGAGAAACGCACGGAAGGCTTTGGTGAGTAGAAGAAGACTGATCCGGAACGGATTGCTGATGGCGACCAGCTGTGTCTGCAGTCCTTGGGCATTCGGCGGAACATCGGGCTTGCGGGATAATCCCGGGGTCGACGATGCAGGCGAAACCTGGACCATTGGCAATGATCTGATCGCGAGGACTGTGACCTTCCAGCCCAAAACAGGACTCTTCACGGAACAATTGTCCGACCTATCGACGCATGTAGACTTCATTCTCCCAGAAAAGATTCGCATGGACATGGCCCAGGAGTTCTCTTTCCTGTGCAACGGACAAATCTGTGGGGGAACCAATTCGGACTTCGACCTGTTGAGCGCCGGCGAAGCCGCTCTTCAAAACGGAAAGTCACTCGCCATCCGCCTGCGCCATAAAAACCTGGCTCTTGAAGTGTCCGTGGTTTACAGCGTCTATAACTCTCATCCGGCCATCCGCAAACATCTGCTACTGCGGAATACCGGCACTGCCCCGCTCCATCTTTCCCATCTCAACATCGAATCCATCGGAGTTTCGGTTGGGCCGGAGAATGAAACGACTCTGCTTACACAGTACGGGACGATTCCCCGCGAGACCTTCTACACGGGGCGCTCGGAGGATGCAGGGCTGCTGGTAGCGAATGGCCGCACCGGCGCCGGCATTGCCATCCTCAGCGAGGTTCCCGGATACATGAAGCGCACCGAGATCGGCGGTTGGGACGATCCGCGCCGCGTGCGCATCGGTGTGCTCTACGACACCGATCTGATGCCCTTCGAACGGACTCTCGCGAGTGGCGAGGAATTCGTCACGGCCAGCGCGTCGCTGGTGACTTTTCGCAAGGACGACGGCTTTCACGATCCGCATTGGCTGCTGCCGTCCTATACGGCAAACGTCTTGATGCGACGGGTCGACGCGCACGGTCCCCCGTGGATCTACAACACATGGGAGCCTTTCGAGCGAGAAATCAATCGCGATACGGCCCTTGAATTGATCGATGCCGCGGGCGCCATGGGAATCGATATCTTCACCATCGACGATGGGTGGCAACAGGAATACGGTGACAACGGTGTGAACCTGACCTCATTTCCAGGCGGCTTGAAATCCATTCAGGATGCCGTCGAGGCAAGGGGCATGCGCCTGGGTCTGTGGATTCCAGTTGCGGCAATCGGAACATCGACCGCGACTTATCGCGACCATCCCGAATGGGCCTCAACCGACCAGCAAGGGAAACTCAAGACGACCTCAACAGCGGCAGGCGAAATGGCGGTCATGTGCATGGCGTCCGCATTTCGCGATGCCGCCGCCGACCGTATCATCGATGCCATCGAGCGTTTTCACCTCGCCTATGTGAAGCTCGACCTGACGACTATCTTCAATGCCTACGGCGAAGCTCCAGGATGCTGGGCCAAAGGCCACTACCATGGAAACTGGACCGAATCGCTCAACATGATTTACGAAGGCATCTCCTATATGACCGGCAGGATCTATCAAAAACATCCGGAGGTGCTTCTCGACCTGACCTTCGAACTCTGGGGCCAGAAGCACGTCATCGACGCGGGTCTGCTTGCGGCCGGCGACCTTGACTGGATGAGCAACGTGGACGACACACAGCCGGATTCTGCCGGGCCCCTGCAAGCCCGCCAGTTGCTTTACCAGCGGGCCGCCTCCATGCCTGTCGAGAGCATGCTGATCGGCAATATCCACGCGGAACTGCCGTCGATTCAGGAGAGTTTTGCGACAGCGATCGGCTCAGCACCCCTGCTGCTCGGCGACCTGCGCAAACTGAGTGCGGCCGATCGCCAGTGGTACCGAGAAAAGACAGGTTGGTTCAAGAAGCTGAGAAGCAACACGAAGATCAGCGAAAGCTTCTTCCCGCTCGGTAGTTGGCTGCAACCTTCGCCGGCTGCCTGGGATGGCTTCGCGCGCCTGGCGCGCCGCGGCAACGGCGTGATTGCGGTTTTCCGTAACAAGTCGCAGGAACCAGTTGCTACAGTGCAGTTACCCTTGATGCCGGCGGGAAAGTACAGGTTGCGCTCTATTATTACTGGTAAAGATCTCGGCGTCTTCGGAAACTCCGATTGGGTACACGGCATACCGATCAAGTTTTCAGATTCGGAACCTGTCGATGTTCTTGAAGTTACTTCGGTCAATGGATGAATTCATGGAGGGCAGGCAGTATAATCGCATGGATCATCGGAGTGGCAACAGGAGCTGCCTGACGGCAAGGGGGAAGAGATGGCCACCTTAACTGAGAAGACGGCAAGGCGCGAGCGGCTTGTCGCCACGTTGAATCACAAGGAGCCCGACCGCATTCCTATCGACTTTGGCGGAACCGCGGTCACCGGTATCCATGCCAGTTGCGTGGCGGCCTTGCGAGATTATTACGGTCTTGAGCTGCGTCCCGTGCGCATTCACGAGCCGTTCCAGATGCTGGGGTTGGTGGACGAAGACCTGCAGGACGCGATGGGGCTTGATGTGACCGGCGTCTTCCCGCGAAACACGATGTTCGGCTTTCCCGCGGAGGAATGGAAGTGCTGGCAGTTTAACGGACAGGAGGTGCTCGTTCCGGGGGACTTCAACACCACGGTCGATGCCAATGGCGACACTTTGATCTACCCTGAGGGCGACCTGACGGTCCCGGCGAGCGGGCGCATGCCGCGTGGGGGCTACTTCTTCGATAGCATTGTCCGCCAGGATCCATTCGACGAAGAGAAGCTGAATCCGGAAGATAACATGGAGGAGTTCGGTCCCATCGTGCAACAGGATCTCGACCACCTGGTGCGCGCGACGCAAGAGGCCTGGACGACGGGCAGGGGTGTGATTGCCAGCTATGGCGGAACCGCATTCGGCGATATCGCGCTGGTTCCAGCGCCATCCCTCAAGCATCCCAGGGGGATACGCGACATCGCGGAATGGTACGTGTCCACCAGCAGCCGCCAGGACTACATTCACAAGGTCTTCGAGCGTCAGTGCGAGATTGCCATCGAGAATCTTGAGCGCATCTACGCCGCAGTCGGCGACAGCGTTCATGCGGTGTTTGTTTGCGGCACGGATTTCGGGACACAGACTTCCGCATTCTGTTCCGTTAAGACTTTCCGCAACCTGTACTTTCCATACTACAAACAAGTCAATGACTGGATTCGCTCCCACACGCCCTGGAAGACCTTCAAGCATTCCTGCGGAGCAGTTTCAAAGTTTCTGCCATCCTTTATCGAGGCTGGATTCGACATACTCAATCCGGTACAGTGCTCCGCTACCGGAATGGAGCCCGAGCAGTTGAAGGCGAGCTTTGGAGACCAGCTCGTCTTCTGGGGTGGAGGAGTGGACACGCAGAGGGTTCTGCCCTTCGGAACAGCAACTGAAGTCCGGGAGCAGGTTTTGCGCCGCTGCGAGATCTTCGCCCCAAGCGGGGGATTCGTGTTTAACAGCATTCATAACGTTCAGGCGGCAACGCCGGTCGAGAACATCGTCGCGATGATCGATGCGGTGCACGAATTCAATGGAAGGAAGTGAGGGAGCCCCGAGAATTGGCGCTTCACCTGCTCCTGGCTTTCTTCTGCCATAAGAGACACAGAGTCCAGCAAGCAATGCCGCTCCGGAAGAGGAAGGCATGCCTGCAGCGCGTGCTGGGTTATCACTTAGCTATCAAAAGCTCCATCCCGAATCCTGCTATGGCGAGATATTCTTCTCCGCTGCCTCTGGAAAGGCGATGCAGTTCATGAATTCATCCTGAAAGCCGGGGTCGGCGGCAAGACTTACATGCTCGATAGGAGGCAGAATAGGTTCTCCCGCTGACAAAAGCAGTATCTTGGCGCCGCGCAGAGCTGTGTTGCCCCTGGCGTGGATGCGCTCGATGGGCGCCTCGATGAGTCCTATCCTGATAGCACTTTCAGGCTGCACATAGTTGCCAAATGCGCCGGCAAGATAAATGCTTTGCAGACGGTCGGCGCTCACGTCCAGGCGCTTCAGCAGCAGCCTGAATCCAGAGGCGATGGCGGCCTTGGCCAATTGCAGTTCGCGGATATCGGCCTGGAAAAGAACCACCGGGTCCTTCACGGGAAGGATCTTGGCGCGATCGGCGATGCGCCCGGAAGGCAGAACCGCGCCGGTTTGAAGCCCCGCTGCAACCGCATCCACGAGGCCGCTACCGCAGATACCGCGAGCCTCCACGTCTCCGATCACTGTGGCGCGCATCACGTCCTGGTCGAGCGACACGTGAGAGATGGCGCCCGTGGCGGCCCGCATTCCCATGCGGATGGAGCCGGCTTCAAAGGCCGGTCCCGCCGCCGTGGAGGCACAGACAATTCCGCGACGGTTACCGATGGCAATTTCGCCATTGGTGCCCAGGTCAACCAATGCAAGCAGGTCCTCCGCGCGAGAGATGCCGACGGCGAGTATTCCGGCGAGAATGTCCGACCCCACAAAGCCACCAAGACACCGCTCAAAGCGAATGCGGCAGGCGGGGGGCAGAGGCCAAGCCAGCTCCTGGGGCTGGAAACACTGTGCATCCGGATGGGAGGAGTGAAACGGCACCCGCGAAAGCGGCTCAACATCAAGCCCGGCAAACAGGTGATGCATCACCGTGTTGCCGACCAGGATCACCTCGACAATCTCCTGTTCGCGGCCGCCGGCAAGGTTCGCGATCATCTGCCGCAAGGCAAGGCGCACGACCGTGGTCAGATCGGCTCCGCACAAGGCGGCCCGAATCCTGCTCATCACATCCGACCCGAACGAGGCCTGGGGATTGAGATTGGTTTCCACTCCGAGAACGCTGCCCGTAGCCATGTCGACCATCTGCGCGGCGATGGTGGTCGTGCCCAGATCGATGGCAATCCCCAGGCCGGACTTACCGCCGCTCGACAGGCCGGAGTTATCCGCGAGGACATCCATATGCCATTGGCCGCACTCGAGCGCCAGCGGCATCTCCGCCCGCGCCTGGCAGGCCAGCCGCCATCCATTGGCAAGCTCTTCTGCCGAGAAGAAGGAGAGATCCGGGCCGGTGACCGGGAGCGATCCCGCCAATACGCGGACACCGCATCCGCCGCAAAGGCCTGTTCCTCCGCATGGAAACTCGACGCCGAACTGTGGGAGCGCAGATGCGAGCGAGCCGCCGCGAACCATCTCCACGTCTACCGACAATGGCTCCAGTTGGATACGCACTCTCTCGACGCTCATATGACTTCCACAATGGATTCGCCCAGGGAGCCTTGCACGGTCGCGCCTGGAGGTACAACCAGGAAGTCCGCCGCATCCCACTCTCCATTGACCAGGCGTTCGAGCAGCGTGAGCGAACCCTCGATTTCCTCAAAGATCCATCCCTCCTTCTCCGCTTCGGCGCGTGCGAGGCTGCGGAAGTTATCCTCGGATGCAACGCCAGTGGAGATATAGGTCAGCCCGGAATAGCGGCGGCGAAACGCGTTGAATTGCTCAAAGAGGTAGTTCCCGTTGTCCTCGCCATACTGGGCAATGAGCTCTTCGCGAGTTTGCCGCTCCCCGATGGTGTAATATGCGGCGGAATTAGCCGGCTCCAGAGTCTGGCCCTGGATCTGAAAGTCTATCCAGCCTGGAGAACGAAAATAGACACCGGGATGAGTGTCGAAATAATCCTGATAGCGAAGGCGGCTGCCCATCAGCAGGCCGATGCAATCATGCGCGCGGGGGAGGACGAGCTGCGTCTTTCCCGCGCGCAGGCCCTCAGTCCCTCTGCCGCAGAGCGCGTATCCCAGGAGGATAGCGTCATACCCTTCTTCGTCGGCGGCATCGATCCGCTCCTGCAGATGCGGGCGCATCGACGCGCCCAGATCGTGCAGGCCCATCGGCAATATCTCCGTCACAATCGAGTGAGGAGAGCGGGAGAGGACGTGGTTCATCTCCCAGGTGAGAACCTGGCAACAGATCACCTTAAAGCGCATGGCTTCACCCAGGACAATCTCCGATGCTGAATTCGACGATGCCGTGGGAGACAAACCGACTTACCGATAAGCCATAGCCAGGCATAGGTCGTGTCAAGCTTCTGCCAGAAGGTTTCTAACCAGCCCGACAGCGCCGCTGGCGTTCTCACTGTAACCATCCGCGCCGATCTCTTTGGCATACCGCAGTGTGACTGGAGCGCCGCCGACGAGCACCTTCACCCTGTTTCGCAGGCCCGCGTTCGTCAGCGCGTCGATGGTTGTCTTCATGGCCGGCATGGTCACGGTCAGCAAGGCAGACATACAGACAAACTGCGGCTTCCGCTCCTCGACCGCGGCCACAAATGCTTCAGCCGACACGTCGGCGCCAAGATCGATGACTTCGAATCCACTGCCTTCGAGCATGGATGCGACGATGTTCTTGCCGATGTCATGCAGGTCGCCCTTGACCGTTCCAATGACCACCCGCGCAGACAGCTTCTCACCGGAAGCCGTCATCAGCGGGCGCAGCAGCTCCATTGCGCTCTTCATGGCGCGGCCTGCCAGCAGCAACTCGGGGACAAAGTATTCTTCCTCCTCGAACAGCCGGCCAACTTCGTCCATGGCCGGAACCATGAACTCCGAGATCAGGGTCATCGGCTCCGTTCCAGCTTCAATCGCGGCTTGCGTAACGGCGTGCGCCTTCTTTGCGTCGCCGTTGAGAATTGCTTCGTAAAGTTCCTTTGACTGCGCCATGATTCCTGCCTGCAAAGATCAATTCATGCCATCGCGATTGCTTCGTGTGTTTGGGCGAACTCCACCATGGCACGCACGTTTTCGTGGGGGGTATCGCGGACCACCTCACAACCCGCGGCCACGATCCATCGCGCGCCGGCCTGTCGTTGCAACGCTTCAAGCGACAGCGCAATCGTCTCCGGGGAACCATCGCGCAGCTCTCTCACCGGATCAATGTTCCCTGCCAGCGTCTGTTGTGGCCCGGTTTGGGTTCGCGCCTGGTCCATGGGGACAGGATAGTCGATGTCCACCAGGTCGCAACCCAGCGTGCCGATGCCATCCAGGATTCGCCGCGTGTTCCCGCAGATGTGGAGACGGACTCTTCCGCCGTTTGCGTGGATGGAATCCACCAGTTTCTTCTCCCATGGCCACACAAACTCTTTGTAGATGCGCGGTCCCACCAGCGATGCGGCCGCATCTCCGACGCCAATAATGTCTGCCCCGGCTTGAATCTGTGCAGCGGCGAAGCGGATCGCTACTTGCAACGTGAAGTCGAACAGATCGTGAACGAACGCCGGGTCATCGGAAAAGTCCATCATCAGGCGATTGATGCCGCGCAGATCGGCGCCCTCGGCGCATGGACCTTCGACCCATCCCTCGACGAACAGTCCCTTTCCCGCACGTTCGCGCAGCAACTCGATGCCCCGGACACGATCTTCCATGCGTCCGCCGGCGATCGTATCCGGAGCTTCCACCCCGGCTAAGACGGACTTATCCGCAAATAGCGCCTCGTCCTCGAGGATTGCCGGTGGCCGGTCCTCATACCACTGGATATGTGCTCCCAGATCAGCGGCTTCGCGGGTGGGATCGGAGATTGTGGAGACATAGTCAAATCCGAACGTAGCGGCTGTCTTGACCTGCGCATCCACCATGATCCTGTGGTCGCGTACATACTGCAAGTACTTTACCCCAAGAATATCGGCGGCAAATGTCATGGTGATGGGCATGCACGGAATGTGGTCGGCCTTGTGTCCGGCAAGAACCGCAAGAATTCGTTCACGACCCGTCATAGCATACACATTCTTTCCCTAAACTGCGTTATACCCCAACCTGGGGGCGCAAGAAAGCCGAGAGCTGCATCGCACAGAGTCTAAGTCCGGGAGCGGTAATTGTCCAGCAGACTGCCGGGAATTTCTGTTCGCAGGATGTTCGCTGTTTTCACCTCTGCAGCCGGGCTGACTTATCGACCGCCAGGCAAACATCGCCCCCAGCTACATGCGGAACGGGATGAAAAGGCTGGCGGCATTCTCACGTTCGATGACTTCCGTCCGGCAGCAATTGCCGCCGGGGTCGGCACCACCCGGTCCCGCGTGAGCTTCTTCATGAATCGATTTCGCAAGCTCGGCCTTATTGAATACAATGGCGGCATCCGGGTCAATAAGTCGCTGCTCAATGTGGTTCTGCACGATCAATTCACCGAGCGTAACCCCGTGAGACCTCCTGGTTGGCCACTCCACGCATTCGATCAAAGGCGACCAACTAGCGGTTAGGAGTGTGTCCGAGAATTCATTTTGCGAGGCACATATTGTGGTCAGGGAAGGCCTTGACCACAATTACTTGAGATCAAGGCGGGCAATCTTCGAATACTCACCGCAAGTCCGCATTGACCCGCCGCCCGGTTTCCCGTAAACTAGGAAATTGCGAGGGATGCGGCTCGAGTTGCATTCTGACCCCGCATCATCCCGCCTGAAATCAGGGCCTGAGATTAAGGAAGAACAATGGCAAACCATGTATCGGCGCTGAAGCGCGCCCGCCAGACCGTAACCCGCAGCGAAGTCAACCGCGCCAACCGCAGCCGCGTGCGCACCAGCCTGCGGACCCTGCGCGAGGTTCTCGCCAAGGGCGACGTGAAGGCCGCCCAGGCCCAGTATCGCGAGACCGTTTCCACCCTCGACAAGAGCGTGCAGAAGGGGATTCTCCACGACAATACCGTCTCCCGCTACAAGAGCCGCCTGAACGCGCGGCTGAAGGCCCTGGTTCTGGCCAAGGCGTAGCGCGGCAAAGCAAGGCAAGGCTGGAGACAATCCAAAATCAGCATGAGCGACCGGGAGCAATCTCGGCCGTTTCTGTTTTTGCGCACCTGAAAAGCCTCAGAGCCCCTGCGTCAATCCAGCCGCTCGAAGATGCCCGCCGCGCCCATGCCGCCGCCGACGCACATCGTCACCATGCCGTAGCGGACCTGGCGGCGGCGCATCTCGCTTAGCAGCGTGGCCGTCAGCTTTGCGCCGGTGCAGCCCAGCGGATGGCCGAGGGCGATGGCGCCCCCGTTGACGTTGATCCGCTCCGGATCGAGGCCCAGCACGCGGATCACGGCCAGAGCCTGCGCGGCAAAGGCTTCGTTGAATTCGATCAGGCCGATCTCGTCCAGCGTGAGCCTGGCCTGGCTGAGGGCCTTGGGAATGGCGGTGATGGGGCCGATGCCCATCTCCTCCGGCAGGCAGCCGGTGGCGGCGTAGGCCACCAGGCGGGCGAGCGGACGAATCCCCAGTTCCTGTGCCCGACCTGCCTCCATCAAAACCGCCGCGGCCGCTCCGTCCGAGGTCTGCGAGGAATTGCCTGCGGTCACCGTGCCCTGCGCATGAAACGCAGGCTTGAGCTTGGCCAGCGCCTCGGCGGAGGTGTCCGCGCGCGGGCCTTCGTCGGCGGCAAAAACCTGTTCCGCGACCACCGGCTTGCCGGCTTTCGCGGCCGGAACCGCCGTCGTCACCGTCACCGGGATCAGCTCGCCGGCGAACCGTCCCGCCGTCTGCGCGGCCACGGCTTTCTGGTGGCTGGCCAGCGCAAAGGCGTCCTGATCCTCGCGGGAGACGCCGTAGTGGCGAGCGACCCGCTCGGCGGTCAGGCCCATGGTCAGCAGCGCGGCCGGGTAGTGCTCGGCCAGCCACGGATTGGGGCTGGGCTTGAGGCCGCCAAAGGGGAGCAGGCTCATCGACTCAGCCCCGCCCGCCACCACCACCCGGTCGCCGCCGGAGCGGATGCGCAGATCGGCCAGCGCAATGGCCTCGAGCCCCGAGGAGCACAGCCGGTTGACGGTGACGCCGGGAACCTCGACCGGCAAGCCCGCACGGAGCGCGGAAAAACGGGCGATGTTCCAACCCTGCTCGCCCTCCGGCTGCGCGCAACCCAGGATCACGTCGTCGATTTCGGCGCGGTCGAGGCCTGGAACCCGCTCCAAAGCCCCATTCAACGCAGTTGCGGCAAGGTCGTCGGGGCGGGTGGTGGACAGAGCGCCTTTGGGGGCTCGGCCAACGGGGGTGCGAACGGCGCTTACTAGAACGGCTTCCGGCATGCGTGACGCTCCTTGACGATCGTTTGAGCCCGGCACGGCAAACCGTTACTCCGGCATCTCCAGCACGATCCAGGCATTTTTCAAATAGAAGTGGTAGACGGTGTGGTGGTCGATGAGCGAATCGGCCAGGGCATCGTGGTCCACGAGCGCCGGGCGATGCAGCAAGCCGATCTGTGCCGTGCGAATCTGCTCGGGCGAGGCCGGGTCAATGCCCCAATTGAAACCGAGAACGCCGCTCGGGTCGTGGGCTTGCAGGCGCTCGGTTTCAGGCGCGGCTGCCAGCACCAGCAGGTTGGCTGGGGCGCTGGAAAAGTAGACCAGCAGCGAGACCGTTCCCTGCGACGAGCACAGGACCGCCCAATCGGAGGAGCCGGGGCGCTCCAGGCTGGCGTGGATGACGTTCTCCGGATGATGCGCCTCGTAGGTTTGCGGAATGAGGCAGCCACGGCGGTTGAGCAGGTCTTGAACTGCGGCCGGCAACTCAGGAAACGAACTGACCGGCAGATGGCGGATGAGGTAAGGAGTCGAGTGACCGGCGACGACGATCTGGCCGGATTCGTTGAGTTGGGCCGGGGCCTGGGCGGGAAGTAGAGCGCAGGACAGGAGAAAGCCGCTCAGCAACCAACCACCCTTTCTCAGGCCAGCGCAAACCATGGAGATTGCATTTCCTCAGGGCCTAAAGCCCGCGTTGATTCTGTTGCATTTGCGGCACGACTAAAGTCGTGCCCTGACACTTCAAGCGCCTCAGAATCTCGCATCCCGAAGCTTGTAATACCCTCACCCTTCATCTGAGGCGACATCGCCGATTAACGCCTCCACCCATTTTTCCGCTTCCATCTCATGTTCAATGTCGGCTGCCATCTGGCGGCAGCCCTCAGCCAAGGCAGCTTGGCTTGTCTGTTTGGTCTCCTGGGCAGGAATGCCGGAAACCATCGGAATTCCCCTTCTACTCATCATCGTCTCATCAAGCATCACCTACAGAATCAATTCCGCAACGGTTTGCCGGTCTTCAGCGTGAAGGCAATCCGCTCCTGCGTCTTGCGCTCGCCGCAGAGCGACAGAAACGCCTCCAGTTCCAGGTCCAGCAGGTACTGCTCGCTGACCAGAGAACCCGCCGTCACCCGTCCGCCGGCCAGAATGTACGCGACCCAGCGGGCGACCTTCTGGTCGTGCTCCGAGGCGTAGCCGGCCTCGCCCATCAGATAGGCGCCGGTCTCCAGCGTAGCCAGCGCCGCCGTGCCGGGAGCGGGAATCTGCGTCCGGGGCTGCGGAGCGGTGTAGCCGGCCCCGGCCAGCGCCGCAGCTTGCGCCTTGGCGTCCAGCAGCAGCCGTTCGCGGTTCATGGTAATGCGGTCCGCCGGCGCCAGCATGCCCAGCGGCCGGGCCTCGGCAGCCGAGGTAGAGACTTTGGCCAGGGCGATGGTTTCAAACGCCCGCCTGAGCGCCGTGGCCATCTCCGCCGATTGCGCAAAGCGCGAGGGCGGATCGCGAGGATCGGGCGGCGCCAGCGCAGCGGCCTGGTCCACGGCCCGCAGCAGCATCTCCTTGGTCCCGCCTCCGGCTGGAATCAGGCCCACCCCGGCCTCGACCAGGCCGATGTACGTCTCCGCATGGGGCTGCCGCCGCGCGGCGTGCAGGCAGATCTCCGCGCCTCCGCCGAGCGTGAGGCCAAACGGGGCAGCCACCACCGGGCGCGGACAGAACTTGATGACCGCCGTCATCTGCTGGAAGCCGTGAATGACCGCGGCCAACTCCTCCCACTCGCCCTCCTGAGCGGCCAGCAACAGCTGCATCAGGTTGGCGCCCACGCTGAAGTTTTCGCGGTCGCTCGCAATCACGAAACCGGCACAGTCGCGCACCGCATCGGAAGAGGGATTCAGCACCGCGGAGATCAGCGCCAGCACATCGCCGCCGATGGCGTTCTTCAGCGAGTGCAGCTCGATGCAGCCGATGCCGTCGCCCAAATCCACAAGCGAAGCGCCGGCGTTGGCGCGGACCACGCCGTGCGAGCGCCGAAAGTCCACCACACGGGCGTGACCGGGAACGGCGGCGACAGGCTCCAGCTTACCCTTCTCCGGCTGGAAGCACTCCCGCCCGTCGCGCGCATACCAGGACGACTGCCCGGCCGCCAGGTCGCCGCGGCGACCCAGCAGCGCCTCGACGCGCGGGCTCACCGGCAAGCCAAGCGCCTTCATGCGGGCAACAGTCGAGCCAACTCCGGCCGCATCCCACATCTCAAACGGTCCCAGTTCCCAGTTGAAGCCGGCGCGCATGGCGCGATCGATGGAGGCCGCGTCGCCGGCCACTTCGCCGATGCGATCGGCGGCGAAGTTCCACAGCGCCGCCAGAAAAGGCCACAGAAAAGCCGCTGCCTTATCCTTGGCCGGATCGTTGGCCAACAGCAGCCGCAGCCGCTCCGGCGCTGTGACGGCGTTTTTGGCCATTTCAAGCGCCGGCAGCGCCAGTTTGGCCGACGGCCGGTACTCGAAACTGGCCAGATCGAGCACCAGGCGCAGATCTTTTCCATCGGCGTCGCGGCTTTTCTTGTAGAAACCCTGGCCAGCCTTGTCGCCCAGCCAGCCCCGCTTCACAATCTCTTCCAAAACGGATGAAAAGCTTCCCTGCGTTGCGCCCTGCGGGAAGTTCGCAGCCACGTGCGCCAGGATGTCGATGCCCACCATGTCGGCCAGCCGGAAGGTGCCGGTGCGCGGCCAGCCGATGGCCTCTCCGGTCAGCGCGTCCACCTCTTCAATGGTCAACCCCTGCTTCAGCATCAGGGTCGCCGCGGTAAACATTACGGCGACGCCGATGCGGTTGGCAATGAAGTTGGGGGTATCGCAAGCAAACACCACCTGCTTGCCCAGGGCGCGGTCGGCGAAGGCGGCAAAGGCAGCCACCAAAGCCGCATCGGTCTCGACGGTGGGAATCACCTCCAGCAGTTGCATATAGCGCGGCGGATTGAAGAAGTGCGTCCCGAAGAACCGGTCCCGGCGCGCCCCCGGAGTGTTCGAGAGCCCGGCGGCGATCTGGTTCACCGGCAAACCGGAGGTATTCGTGGTCAGCACGGCATGGGGCGCAAGATGGGGCACAACCCGCTTGAGCAGCGCCGTCTTGATGAGCAGATTTTCGGCCACCGCCTCAATCACCCAGTCGCACTGGGCCAGTCTGGGCAGGTCGTCCTCGAAGTTGCCGGGGGTAACCAGCGCGGCCCGTGAAGCCTCATAGAATGCGGCCGGCTTGGCCTTGCCGAGGGCTTCCATCGCCGCCAGCGCCAGCCGGTTTCTGGCGCCCTCGCCAGCCGGAATCAAATCCAGCAGCAGCGTAGGGATGCCAGCGTTGGCCAGGTGGGCAGCAATGCGGGAACCCATGGTTCCAGCGCCCAGCACGGCGGCGCGGCGAACAAGCAATGGTTGGGCGGCAAGGCTGAAAACGGGAGTTGCGGCCGGGGAAGTCGTGCTCATGCGGGCTCTCCCTGCGCAGGTTCGAGTGGGCAACCATCCACCGCGCGCAAACCATCGCAGCATACGGAAGTGAACGGCTCGGGGTCAAGGACAGTGAAAGATCACCCAACCCGGCCGGCGCTAAAGTTTCTTGCGCAGATACTCAAACACCACATACCCGATCAGCGCGGCGATCAGGGCGATGACGAGATTTGTCCCTGTAAAAATATCGTGCAGGGCAAACGCCAGACTCTTCCCCTGTCCATTGGTCGCGGTAAACTCGCCCATCAATAAATTGGAGTAAAACAGAAAGACGATAAACGCAATTTCAATCACTGCCCGCCAGGCAGGGACGAAGCGGCGGTGATTTTCTTGGTTTTGCGCCATGGAGTCTTCAGAGTAACAAGAATTCCATTTCACAGGAATTGAATTCGTAAGCCGCCCCGCTTGCCGCCAACAACGGGCTTACGGCCGCCGGTACATGACCTTGCCCGAGCGGATGACCATGCGCACGCGCGAGAAGCTGGTCAAATCCACCGCCGGGTCCGCGTCCAGAATCGTGAGGTCGGCCAGTTTGCCCGCAGTCACGGTCCCCTTCTGGTTTGCGACGCCCATCCGCGCCGCCGGGTTGGTGGTGAGCATGGCAAGTACATCAGTCGCTGTCAGGCCGCATTTGCCCAGCGCCTCAAACTCCCCCTCGGTCGAGTAGTCGGTCATGTAACCCACGTCAGTGCCGAAGATCAGCGTCCCGCCCAGCTCATGGAACTGGCGCACCTCGGCGTAGATGGGGTTCAGATACTCGGGCTTTGTGGTCACCGTGGTGGCAAACATCTTGAGCGTCGGCGTCATGGCCATGTTGTTGTTGACCATGGTGGCGAAGAGGGTCCTGTCAATGCCTTCGGTATCGTCCGGCGCGTGGGCCAGCACATCCACGCCGCTCTCGATGGCCACTCGCGTCCCCGCCAGGTTCGAGGGATGGGCAAACACCAGCCTGCCGTTCAGGTGGGTGGTTTCGACGGCAGCTTTGGCAATCGGAAGCGGCATGGGAAGCACCTGTCCGCGAGCCACCCAGGAACCGGTAAAGAGCTTGGTCAGGTCCGCGCCCGCCTTCAGATTGTCGCGCACATCGCGCTGCGCTTCTTGCGGCGTCTCCGGTTGCGGCATCAGGGCAATGATCCACCAGGGCAGCGTGTCGCGCAGATAATACGGAATGCCGTGCGGCGGGTAGAGCGCGGAGCCGGCCGTGTAGATCAGCGGCCCGTTCAGTTCGCCGTTTTCAATGCGCCGCCGGATGGGGAGCGTGTCGGAAAGGTTCGAGCCCACGTCCACCACCGTGGTAAAGCCCCGGCTCAAAAACATATCCGCCAGTTGGGCGTTCAGTTCGCCGGCAGGCTTCCACTCCGCGCCGCTCCACTTGCGCTCGGTAAAGTGAACGTGCGCATTCCAGAAGCCGGCGGTCACCACGCAGCGGTCGCAGGGCACGACGGCAGCGCCGGCCGGAACCTCGACCCCGCGCCCCGCCGCGGCAATCATGCCGTCGCGAATCAGGACCGTCCAGTCGTCAATGGGCGGCTCCGCCGGCGAAACGTAGATGCGCGCGTGCTCAATGGCCAGCGTGCCCTGCGCCAGCTTCAGCGGTGGATGCGCCACGCGGCGCGGATAGATGTCCAGTACCAAGACAACCGCAAACAAGACGGCCAGAGCAACCACCAGCGCACTCAACAGACGAAATGCCCAACGGCGCATGAACCCCTCCCGGTGAAAAGATACGCCAAGAAGCGGTAGCTGGTTGGTTCGAATTCAACGGGAATCCGGAGCCGTGGGGTGCAAGCCGGCCTGCCGGCCTGCTCCCTAGCCGGGCCGCCCGGTTTGACCCCCTCCGGTCGCGGGCACTAGCTTGGAAGAGTGCGGGGTTGCGGTTTCGCAGTTCTCGAACAAGGAGATTGGATGCAAAGCAGAATGCGAACCGCGGCCCTGGCGCTGGGACTGGCGGCAATGGCCTTGGCCGGCGCGTGGACCACACAGGCTCAGGATCTGAAGAGTTTCGAGCAGAAGACGACCACCAAAGTGCTGCCCAACGGCCTCACGCTCATCATCTGCGAGCGGCCGGAGGCGCCGGTCTTCAGCTATTCCACCTTCGTCGACGCTGGCGACGTAAACGACCCCTCGGGCGAGAGCGGCCTGGCGCACATGTTCGAGCACTTGGCCTTCAAGGGAACCAGCGAGATCGGCACCAAAGACTACGCCGCCGAGAAGATCGCGCTCGCCAAGGTGGAGGCGGCCAACGACGCCTACGAGGCCGAGTACCTGAAGGCCGTCGGGCGCGACGAGCAGAAGCTCGCCGAGCTGAAAAAAGCCTTCAAAGAGGCCGAAGTCGAGGCGCACAAGTTCGTCATCCCCAACCAATTCACCGATGTGGCCGAGCGCAACGGAGCCGAGGGCCTGAACGCCGAAACCGGGCTCGACGAGACCATGTTCTTCTGGTCCATGCCGGAGAACCGGCTCGAGCTGTGGGCCTATCTTGAGAGCAGCCGCCTGGCCGACACGGTGCCGCGCGAGTTTTACAAGGAGCGCGACGTGGTGATCGAAGAGCGGCGCATGCGCACCGACTCCAACCCCGAGGGCCGTCTTTTTGAGCAGTTCGTCGCCACCGCCTACGTGGCCCACAACTATGGCCGCAGCTCCATCGGCTGGCCCAGTGAGGTGAGCCAGATCAACGCCACCGAGGCCATGGAATTCCACGAGAAGTACTATGTGGGCGCGAACATCGTGGTCGCCGTGGTCGGCGACGTGAAGGCATCCGAGGCGATGCCGGTGCTGGAAAAGTACTTCAGCCGCGTTCCCGCCGGTCCCAAGCCGGAGGAGATGACCACCGTCGAACCCAGACAGTTTGCCGAGAAGACCGCGGTGATTCGGGACCCCAGCCAGCCCCTTTACGTGGAGGGTTATCATCGCCCCGACTATCGCGATCCAGACAATGCGGTGTACGACGCCATCAGCGACATCCTCTCCAATGGCCGCGTCTCCAGGCTCTATCGCAGCCTGGTTCGCGACCAGCAGATCGCCGCTGGAGCCGAGGGGGTCAGCCCTTATCCCGGCGGCAAGTATCCGGGGCTGTTCTTCTTTATTGCCGCTCCCCTGCCTGGCCACACCCCGCAGGAGATGCGCAACGCCATCCACGCCGAGATCGACAAGCTCAAGACCGCCGATGTGAGCGGCGAAGAGCTGGCCATGTTCAAGACCCGTACCCACGCCGACCTGTTGCGCGGCCTGGCCGACAATCAGGGGCTGGCGAACAGCCTGGCCGAGTACCAGACCCGCTATGGCGATTGGCGCGAGCTGTTCCTGCAACTGGACAAGGTGGACAAGGTGACCAAGGCCGACATCCGCCGCGTGGCTAACCAGGTGTTTGTTCCCGGCAATCGCACCGAAGCGTGGATTGAGACCGAGGCTCCCGCGGCGGCTGCGCAGAAAGATGCAGGCGCGCAATGAACAGCTCATCGATGAAGAAGCTCTACGCAATCTCCTCTGCCTTCGTGCTCTGTGCATTGCTGGCTGCGCCCATCGCCCTCAACGCGCAGCAGAACAAGCCATGGGAGAAGATACCCATCCCCAAACTGCATGATTTCAAGCCCCAGCAGCCAAAGAGAATTGTCCTGAAGAACGGCATCGTTCTCTTTCTGCAGGAGGATCACGAACTGCCGTTCGTCTCCGGATCGGTAACCATTCCAGGCGGCTCGCGCGACGAGGATCCGGCCAAGGCAGGCCTGGTGGGCCTTTATAGCCAGGCATGGCGCACCAGCGGCACTGCCAAACTGGACGGCGACGCCCTGGACGATCTGCTGGAGGCCAAGGCTGCCCACATCGAGACCGAGGGCGACGAAGACTCCACCGCGCTTGCGTGGGATTCCCTCAAAGGCGATGCGGACCAAGTGTTTTCGCTCGCTTTGGACCTGCTGTTGCACCCCAGGTTCAATGTTGAAAAGCTCCAACTGGCCCAGCAGCAGGAAGCCACGGGGATCGTCCGGCGCAACGACGACGAATCGAGGATCGCCGAACGCGAATCGGATAAGCTGGTGTACGGCGCCAACAGCCCGTATACCCGCCAGCCCGAGTTGGCCACCGTGGGCGCGGTCACCCTGGACGATCTGAAGGCCTGGCACGATCGCACCATTGGCGGCAAGCTGATTGTTGGCATTGCCGGTGACTTCGACCCCGTAGCGATGGAGGCCAAACTGCGCGCGGCCTTTGAGGGGCTGCCAGCGGTGAAACCCGAGCCGCCCCGCCACGACGTTTTTGCCGGACCCCAACCGGGCATCTCTTTCATCGACAAAGAGGACGTGAACCAGTCCGACGTGGAGATCGTGGGCCTGGGAACGGACCGCCGCAATCCCGACGTGCCCGCGCTAGCGGTGATGAACGAAATCCTGGGCGGCGGCTTTGCCAGCCGGCTCTTCCAGAAGGTGCGCACGGAGTTGGGGCTGGCCTATGAGGTGGGCGGCGGAATCGGGTTCGATTATGACCATCCGGCCACCTTCCGCGTGGGGGTGCTCACCAAGAGCGCCTCCACCGTGGACGCCACCAGAGCCGCACTGGCTGAGATCGCGGGACTCACCGCCAGGCCCTTCACCGAAGAAGAACTCGCGCGGGCCAAAGACGACATTCTCAACTCGTTCCTCTTCCGCTACGACACCAGGGACAAAGTGCTCGCCGAGCGGGAGCGCCTCGAATTCTACGGCTATCCGGCCGATTATCTTGAAACCTACCGGGCAGCACTGGAAAAAGTGACTCTTGCCGATCTGGGTGCGGCGGCAAAGAAGTACATTCACCCAGGCAAACTGGCCGTGCTGGTAGTAGGCAACGGGCCAGAGATCAAGCCGGGGCTCGATGAGCTGAAGCTGGGCCCGGTGCATGCCATCGACATCACCATTCCGCAACCAGGCAAGCAATCAGGGAAGCAATCGGGCCAGCCAGGCCCGGCGGAGAACACACAGTGAGCCAGGAACGAGAAAGCAAAGTGGAACCGGATTCGGGATCGGCCTCGAAGCTGGCCGTGGTTATCATGGCGGCCGGCAAGGGAACCCGGCTCAAATCGAGCCGCCCCAAGGTGCTGCACGAGATCGGCGGCAAACCCTTGCTCGCCCATGTGATTGCCGCCGCCAGCCAGGTTGTGGCTCCGGGCGACATCTACGCCGTCGTCGGCCACCAGGCGGAGCGCGTGAAAGCAGCGGTCGCCGCCACTGGCATCCGTTTCGTCGAGCAGACTGACCAGCGCGGCACCGGCCACGCCGTCCAGTGCGCGGGTCATGCCATCGCCGGCTACGAAAACATCCTGGTGTTGTCGGGCGACGCGCCGCTCATCCGTCCGGAAACCATCTCCGGGCTTTGGCGTTTCCATCAGGACCGGCAAGCTGCCATGACACTCGTCTCCGCCGAACCGGAAGACCCTACCGGCTACGGACGCGTCCTGCATCAAGCGCCGGACTCCCACCCCAGCGACGAAGACCTGTCGCCGGGGACCCCGGATTCGCCTGAGGTCGTCGCCGTCGTGGAGCAAAATATGCTCACGCCAGAGCAGGTGTCACTGCGCGAGGCCAATATGGGCATGTATGCCTTCCGCACCGCGCCCCTGCTCGCGCACCTTGGCAAGCTCGCCAACAACAACCCCCACGGCGAGCTTTACCTCACCGATATGGCCCAGGTGCTGCATGACGCCGGGGAGCGGGTTGTCGCCTTCCGGACCAGCGACCCGGACCAACTGCTGGGCGCCAACACCATCGCTGAGCTGGTGGCCCTGGATGCAACCCTCCGCGCCGCCACCGCCAGCCGCCTGATGGCCGCGGGCGTCACCATCTTCCGGCCGGAAACCTGTGTCATCGACGCCGAAGTCGAAGTGGCTCCCGATACTGTCATCGAGCCCTTTGTGCAGTTGCTCGGCCGCACGCGCATCGGCGCGGATTGCCTCATCCGCTCCTATACGGTGGTCGAGAATTGCACCCTGGGCAACCGCGTGCTGCTGCGCCAGAACTGTGTTTTGGAAGGCAGCACGGTTGCCGATGGAGCCCTCATCGGCCCCTTCGCTCATCTGCGTCCGGGCTGTGAGATCGGCGAAGAAGTCCATATCGGCAACTTTGTCGAGACCAAGAAAGCCAGGATAGGCAAAGGCTCCAAGGCCAGCCACCTCACTTACCTCGGCGATACCGTGGTGGGCCAGCGAACCAACATCGGCGCCGGCGTCATTACCTGCAACTACGACGGTGCCCACAAACACCTCACACGGATCGGCGACGGCGTTTTCGTGGGCAGCGATTCCACCCTGGTCGCCCCGGTCACCGTGGAAGACAGGGCCTACATTGGCGCCGGATCCTGCATCACAAAGGGCGTGCCGGCCGGATCTCTGGCCGTCGGCCGGGCTCGCCAGATCACCAAGGAGGGTTGGGCCGACGCCCGGCGCGCCCGCCTGAAGGCAAAGGAATAGACCGGAACCTGTCTGGATAATGGTCCCACGCCCCAGAACGGCCAGTGCCCCGCCGGAACGTCTGTCAGCCAAAACAGGGCAAAATGCGGAGTGTTCCGCCTGAACGCCAGGCTTCATAGAGAACGCATCCCATTCGTTATCTTCAATTAAATCTATTTCTTGGAAGAAATCCGCCTGCCTCTCCAACAGTGCGCCTCGCTTTGTCCTATCAAAGAATTCGCGCAAAATTTTGATTGTGCGAGGCCAAAATGCCGGTTCCCGCATCTGATACTTAGTGGCCTTTCGGAGACATGTTTCGCTTGACAACCTCTGGAAAGAACCTTTCCATATAATTACCAAGTAATTACTGTGGAAATGACGGGCTAGGCAACGATCCACACGACCAGCCACTTCCGCTTTTGAGTCCTGGGCAGATAGTTGACCCTTTTTCCCTTGTTTGATCCGCGTTAAACGCTTTCCAGGCCTTGTGGAATGTGGATAGAGGATTGAATGCGTCGCAGGGCTTGCGAAAAGACCCTTTTGATTGCTGCGCCAACCTCCACCGGGAATACCTCCCCTGTTTCGGTGCGTATTCGTTGCGGATTCAGGCAAGACACACATCGGTGAAGCGGGACTGTCCGCCGCATGTTGCGATCCGTTCGGATGCCGGCAAGCGGACAGCAGGGAAGTGATCGCTTCAGGAAGAATTGTTTTCCGGCCATTCCCGCGACCGGCGAAGAGCATCGGAGGATCCGGGCTTGGCATTGAACCTGGCACGACTGCACGTGCTCAACCCCGCGGCCGATTCGCCCGCGGAGGCGGAAGTGCGCGCGGCCGCAAGACTGCGCAGGACGGCGCGGATTCTGGTCGTGGATGACGAGAACCACGTCCGGTCGATGATCGGCTCCACGCTGGAACGTCAGGGATATGATGTGCAGTTGGCCGCCAGCGGTCACGAAGCGTTGGAGATCCTGGAACGGAACGCTTTTGACCTGGTTCTGACCGACATTGTGATGCAGGATGGCAACGGCATTACTCTGCTGGACTGCATCCACGCGCAGCAACCGCAGCTGCCCGTGGTCATGGTCACCGCCATCCACGACATCGGCGTGGCCATCGACTCCATGCGCCGCGGCGCCTACGACTATCTGCTCAAGCCCTTCGAGCGCGAGCAACTTGTCAACACCGTGCAGCGCGCCCTTGATCACCGCCAGGCCCTGCAGGAGAGCCACAACTACCAGCAGAACCTCGAGCAGGTGGTGCGCGCCCGCACCGAGATGCTCCGCCAGGCCATGGAAAATCTGGAGCACTCCTACGACGTTACGCTCGAGGCGCTGGGCGACGCGCTGGACCTGAAGGACTCCGAGACCGAAGGACACTCCAAACGGGTGACCGCTTATACCATCGCCCTGGCCCGGGCCATCGGCATCAACCCGGCGCAGATCAAGGTGATTGCACGCGGAGCCTTTCTCCACGACATCGGCAAGATGGCGATTCCCGACGAGATCCTGCGCAAAGCCGGCAAGCTGGCCCCGGAAGAGCAGGAGCAAATGCGCGAGCATTGCGCGCGCGGTTACAACATGTTGCGCAAGATCCCCTTTCTCTCCGAATCGGCCGAGATCGTCTTCTCCCATCAGGAGCACTACGACGGAAGCGGCTATCCAAGGGGAGTGCGCGGCCCCGAAATTCCCATTGGCGCTCGTATCTTCGCCGTCGCCGACACCCTCGACGCCATCACCAGCGACCGCCCCTACCGCAAGGCCGGCAGCTTCGACGCAGCCCGCGAAGAGATTCTGCGCTGCTCCGGGTCGCAATTCGATCCCGGCGTTGTCGAGGCCTTTCTCAAAGTCCCCAACGAGCTTTGGCACGAACTGCGCTCGGAAATCACTGGCCAGAGCAGACGACTCTCCACCTTCGACATTGCGCCCGTCCCTCCGGCAAGCTGAAGCATATTCGCTTCTGCCGGGTACAAGATTTCGCATCCCACACCGGGGAGATCATCCTCGGGATTTCTCTCTGGAGCTGAAACCATGCCCCCACTCTCCGCTCAGCAAGTCGCCTCCCATCTCAGCACCGTGCCGGCCTGGCAGGTCGAGGCCGGTGAACTGGTGCGAACCTTTCAATTCAAGGATTTCCGCGCCGCGCTGCGCTTCGTCAACCAGGTGGCTGAACTGGCGGAAGAGGCCGGCCACCATCCCGATATCGATATCCGCTACAACCGGGTACGCCTAGCCCTGGTCACCCACGACGCCGGCGGCCTAACAAGCAAGGATTTCGATCTCGCAGCCCGGACAGACAAGCTGACCTGATGGTCTGGCCAGCCCTCCCGGCCTCTCGCGATCAGGATTCATCCGCCGGATCGTCCTCGGGAATCCCAAAATGTGGATTCGGAGTACTTTCGTCAGCCTGACGGAGCTTTGTGAGGGTCTTTCGGTACCACCATGCGGCAGCCAGGCCCCCGGCAAGCGCCGAAACTGCTGCCAGTGCCCCTAGCTTGAGCCAGCCTGACGGTTGAGAGGCTTCCGTTTCTGAGCCGGATGAAGTTGAAGATTCCAAAGAGTTTGTCATAGCTAGCAAGTCCTCCGCCTTTGACCTTTGCTGCTATCTGCACCAAAAACGGGGCTGTGGTTTAGATGCCGGACAGAGAAAAGCGATTGCCTTTCGAGAACGAAAAAATAATTTCGATTTTTGTATTTGCTTTCTACCGAATCTATGCTATGGTGTATATATTCCAGTTAAGGACGCGGTAGAGCTTGCCGCTCCGGAGCTGGAAGTAAGTTGCGTCACTGGCCTCCCGGCACGAACAGCTAGACCGTTCGTGCCGTCTTTTTTTGTGCCAACCAATCCGCCCCGTATCCTGGGACCCTCTGCCTTGGCACGCATTGGTTCCTTCTGATCCAGCTTCCAGTTAAAATACGAAATAGAGAGTGCTTCCATGAAAAACCTGATCCAGCGCCGTTGGCTCCTGGGCTTGGCAGTCTTCGCCCTCACCGCGGCCAGCTATGCCCAGTGGTCCAACCCCGCCGACGATGTTCCCGCCTATCACCCCTCCGCGCCCCTCAAGGTGAGCGCCCTGCCGCCCATTCTTGCCGGCGCTCAGTTGACCGGCGAGAACTTCCGCTATCCCTGGCAGGTGCATATCTACCAGCAGGCGGTCAAAATCGGAAACGTGCTCTACCAGCTTCCCTGTAATTGCCGCTGCGACCGCGCCTTGGGTCACACCAGCCTGCGCAGTTGTTATGAGAATGCGCACGGCACCGAATGCTCCACCTGCGCCAAAGAGGAGATCCTCGCCTACCAACAGACCAAGGCCGGCAAGACCCCGGCCGAGATTCGCGCCGCCATTGCCCGCCACGAGTACGAGTCTATCGACCTCGAGAATCAGTAGGGGCTGGCTAAAGGGCCTTCGCTGCAAGAACAGACCCGGATTCCCCCCGAGTCCTGGCTCAGCGGTTGATTCCGAGCCAGTACTCAAAAATCTCCGCCCCGAATCCCGCCGCCATCTCGGTAACCTCCGGGCCGGGATCCCCATAAACCTCAAAGCCGCTCACGGTGCAGACCGCCGCAAGCTTCGGCACCAGTTCCAGCACCACCGCCCCTGTGAAGTGCGCCAGCACAGCATCGGCATTCACGTAGGTCTCCACCAGCCGGAACCGCTTGCTGTCCCCGCTCGAAAACCATTCGTACCCCAGCGTGCCCGGCTCGCTCCGGCTGCCCGCCGTCATGGTCTCGGCAATGCTCTTGAACTTCTCCAATTGCCTCTCGTTGACCGTCAGGTCAACCGTAAGCCGCACTACCTGCTCAACCATTCCCATCTCCTCTTTTCGTTCTTGCGTCAAACCCTACCCTGCCACCCTATCGCCAATGCTCCTGTGTTGAAATCGGAATTGGCGTAGAATCAATCCATGCAGCACGAGCCAGTTGGCCCGGCTCGCACCCAAGTGGGGGCGTCACGGTTTCGACGGGATCGATTGCGGCTTGGGAGGCATGTCAGGGTGTGGGCACCTGTAATCGCCTGCAAAACAAAAGTTGCCAACGACAATCTGGCACTTGCAGCTTAATTAACTAAGCTGCCGTCTTCCGTGGTTTTGCCTGTGGGCCGCGAGCGGACGTCATTCAGCAGGCTGGCGTTCGTGGCTCGGTCCGTGTCACGCGCGCAAGATCATCGGACTAGCTTGCGGCGCATCTTGTCCGTTCTGAGCGCTGTCAAGTGAAATCTTTGGAACCGGACTGAGCATGGACTCTCCTGGCTGACAGCGATTTCGGACGCGGGTTCGACTCCCGCCGCCTCCACCAATAAGTCATTTATAATCAGGCGTTTACGTGTCATTTCAATCCGAGTCGATGCTCACTGTGCCTACTCGTAAATCTTTGCGAATCAAACAGATGAGCAACTTTGAGTGTTGAGTTAGATCCGCCGCCTCCCCAAAAACTGCGCCAGCATTTTTAGCGATGTCTCTCTCGTAGGGCGAATGTAGAGGTCGGCTCTTTTGGAACTTGTCTTCGGCCGTGTTTCGCGGCGCGCAGACTGGGTGCAGGTGCTGTTTGCCAACCATCTGGGCACGGAGGTGGTGGCCAGCACGCTGGCCAACGCCGGTCCCTGGGTCTACGCATCCGTGACGCGCGACGAAAAACGGCGCAAGCTCTTCGTCAAGGTGGTGAATGCGTCGTCTGACGCGGCGCCGCTGAACATTGCGCTCGATGGCATACACAGCGTGGCGCGGGAAGCGACGTTCATCAGCCTGAGCGGCAAGTCGCCGAACGCGACCAACAGCATCGCCAATCCCGAGGCTGTTGTACCGGTCGAGCGCCGGATTCAAGTCGCCGGACCGAAGTTCGAGCACAGCTTTGCGCCCTACTCGATCAATGTGCTGGAACTGAGTTACTAACAAGGTTGAGCGATCCACCAGGCGGGCCATGTCCGCTCGAGCAACGTGAGAGTCACAGGTTGACCGTATACAGCAGCAGTGAACAAAAGGGCGGTGATGATGAGAGCGTTTCGCATTGTAGACTTCATCGCGTTTCCCCTTTTGAATTCTTTCTCGCCCGAGTCGTGCTACGCAGGGCCGGCTCCACAAAACCAGGCCTGCGTCGGTGGCAGAAAGGCGAAGGGATTCCGGGCCAGCGGACCTGAGGCGGGTTCTTTCCGAGCAGCCTGAACGGAAGCCGTGGCCCGGCAAGTTGGAGCTGGCTCCCAGGGGAGGTATTATAAGAATTCAGAAACCTGCCGGCAGGACCATCCTTCAGCAAGGACACTTTCACAATCGGAAACAGGGACAGATGAAGAAAACTGGAACTGGACAAGTCGAGCTGTTTGAAACCAGTCTTCGGGATGGGATGCAACAGCCAAACATCGAAATTTCCGTGCCGAATGCCGTGAGCCTTCTTGAGCGTATGGCCGCCTTTGGCGTCCACTATGCTGAAATCGGCTTTGCCGGTGCAAACCGATTTGTAGGAGATTTAACAAGCGCTCTTTATCATGTCGATACACGAGCCATGAAACTGGCTTTATTCGGCCGCACGCGCGGTCGCGGCGCCAAGGTGCAGGAATGGCCCGACGCACACTTCATGCTCAGTCACAAAAAGCGCGTTCCCGTAGCTGTCGTGGTGGTCAAATCCAGGCTGCTCGATGTGCGGAGGTCTTTGGAAACGACACCGGAAGAAAACCTGCTGATGGCCTACGAAACCATTGCGTGCCTTCATGACAACGGTCTTGAGGTCATTGTGGACCTTGAACACGCCATGGATGCCAATTGCGGCCGGCGTGAAAACGGCAATCGTTGCGACACCGACTTCAACAAACGCAGCCTGGACTACTTCCACCAGATGACCGCGCAATGCGTGGACCAGAAAGCAAGCCGGATAGTTATTTGCGACACCACCGGCGGCGCCAGCCCTGAAGAGGTAACTCAGGTCATTGGAGATTTGACACGGACTTACCCCGATGCCAGATTCGGATTTCACGGACACACGGATCGCGGTCTTGGAGTTGCCAATACGCGAGCCGCAATTCTTGCCGGCGCCATTCAAGTTCAAGGCACTCTACTGGGAACGGGTGAACGCTGCGGCAACGTGAACCTTACTTCAGTCATCGGCGGCATGCAACTCAGGGGCGAAGCTGAATTTGTCACTCCCGAATCGCTCACCGGGCTTACCAGACTCGCACATTCGGCCTGCGCGGCTTTTTCGCTGGAGGTGCCCCACGGTTCTCCTATTGTCGGCACAGGCGCTTTTGGCACGTGGGCCGGGATGCATGGCAGCAGCGAGCGAAAAAACCCGGGGGCTTACCTCTGGTGCGATCCCGCCAAAGTCGGCGCCAACCCTGTGATCGGGGTAAGCGGTCAATCGGGAAAGGCCAACATTATTCTCCTGTCCAAAGCGCTTGGCGTTCCTCTCGATCCAACGCAAGCGCAGACTTTCATGGACGCCAACCTGTCGATGATTGAAGGCGGCGGTTTCACGGCCAGTGAAGTTTCGTTCAAACTGGCCTGCATGAAGGTACTCGCAACCCTGCGCAATCGCTTCAGCGTCAAGAGCTGGAGAGTTTTAGACGAATCCGACGAAACCAGGAACAGATACGTTCAGGCCTCGATGTTGTTGTCGATCGGCGACTCCACCGTGGCTACAACCCGAGCAGAGGGCGCCGGTCCGGTCGATGCGCTTACTAAAGCAATGCGGCACGAATTGGAAAAATGGTATCCGTCTATCGCAGAGATGCATTTGGGCACCTTCAGCGTCACAGCGTTGGACGTATCCGCCCATGACACGGCGGCCCACGTCCGCGTGACTGTAAGCTTCAACGCCGACGGTCACGAACCGTGGACAACCGCGGGAGTAAGTAGCGATTTGAACCAGGCGGCGCTGATGGCCATAGTGGATGGCTTCCATTTTTGGCTGCTGCAAAGCCTTGACTAACCACGTCAGGTTACCCGCGACTCCAGTAACTCCATTTACAGACTACGGCCGCGCACGACCTTGCCGTGAGGTGTGTACGGCCCTCATTCCCTGACGGAGCGGGGTATACCGGCTCTGGTGCAGAGATAAATGCAAGCCGCTCCCGCCGCGGGAAGCATCCTCGCGGACAAAAGGCCGGAAGCCGGGTTAATCTGTATTCGAATAGCCGATCTCCAGGCCGGTACGCTTCTGGTCTTCGTCAACAGCGGACTACCCAAGCCGGGTGGAGATCAGCTATTCTTTTTGCCGGAAAGAAAAGATGGTTGACTCGTCGCACGGGCGGTGGGAGGAGTGGAAATTCCGCCGCACCTGCGGGATTTTCAAGCACGGCAGGGAAGTCCTCCTCCTGGACTTCTCTACACAGCGGCTTCTTCCACCGCCCTTTTCACCTCCGATTTCTACCATGGAGCCGATCGTTGCGGCGTACCGAGCAAGTCTATTTACCCGTAAGCCCCTTCATCCAAGCGGAGAAATCCTGTGACTGAAAAGGCAGCGATCATCATCGGAGCAGGCCCCGCAGGACTGACTGCCGCAATCGAACTCCAGCGGCGCTCGGCGATCAGGCCCGTCGTGATCGAGGCCAGCCAAGAGATCGGCGGCATTTCGCGCACCGTGCGCTACAAGGGCAACCGCATGGATATCGGCGGCCATCGCTTCTTTTCCAAGTCGGACCGGGTGATGCGCTGGTGGCTCGATATGATGCCTGTCGAAGGGGGCACAAGCGAGGAGGGCCAGTTCCGCTACCAGGGCCAGCAGCGCGATCTGCCGGAGGCAACCTCGGCCCCCGATCCGCAAACTGAAGACCTGGTGATGCTGGTGCGGCGGCGCAAGAGCCGGATTTATTTCCTGCGCCGCTTCTTCGACTATCCCATCAGCCTGACCGCGGCAACCTTCAGGAATCTGGGCCTTGTCCGTACATTTCATTGCGGCGTCAGTTACATGCGTTCGGCGCTGCTGCCTCAGCGCGAGGAAAAGTCCCTGGAGGATTTCATCGTCAACCGCTTCGGCAAACAGCTTTACCTCACTTTTTTCAAGTCGTATACCGAGAAAGTCTGGGGCGTGCCGTGCAATGAGATCAGCGCCGAATGGGGCGCGCAGCGCATCAAGGGCCTGTCGCTGAAGGGCGTGGTGGCGCATTTCCTCAAGAAGACCTTCGGCCCCAGGCCCTCCGGCGACATTGGTCAAAAGAAGACGGAAACCTCACTGATCGAGAAGTTCCTCTACCCCAAGCTCGGCCCCGGCCAGCTTTGGGAACATGCCGCCGACCTTATCCGTGCCGCCGGCGGAGAGATTCACTTCGGAATTCCAATCGACCAGATCCATGTGGACGGCAACCGCGTCGTTTCCGTCGCAGGCGTCGACCAGGCCGGTGAACGGGTGACCTTTGCCGGCGATTACTTCTTCTCCACCATGCCCGTCAGCGATCTGGTGCGCGGCCTCTCCGCGCCGCCCGCGGAGAAAGTTCCCGCCGAAGTCGCCGAGGTGGCCGAGGGCCTCATGTATCGCGACTTCATCACCGTCGGCTTGCTCGCAAGCAAGCTCGCCGTCACGGAAGAGGACGGCTCTCCGCTCAAAGACAATTGGATCTATATTCAGGAGCCCGATGTGCTCGTCGGCCGTCTGCAGATATTCAACAACTGGAGCCCCTGGCTGGTCGCCAGCCCGGACAAGGTCTGGATTGGCCTGGAATATTTTTGCAACGACACCGACCCTTTGTGGAGACTTTCCGATGAGGAGATGACCAGGCTGGCCATCGAGGAAGTGGCCAGGATCGGCATCCTCAAGACCGGGAATGTGGAAGACTCCCACGTCGTCCGCGTGCCCAAGACCTATCCTGCCTACTTTGGCAGTTACGACCGTTTCGACGTCATTCGCAATTATCTGGACGGCTTCCAGAATCTCTTCCTGGTAGGCCGCAACGGCATGCACAAGTACAACAACCAGGACCACTCGATGCTGACTGCCATGACCGCCGTCGAGAACATCGTAAACGGCGTCGCCACGAAGGACAACATCTGGGCCATCAATACCGAGATGGAGTATCACGAGGAAAAGACGGGAAAATAGGCCGGAATATCAAATATTTGAATGCCGTGCAATGCCCGTACCGCCGTTCATGCAAGGGCCCATCCGGTTTTTGCCGAAGCGGCTATCGTTACTCTCTGATTCAGGCCGGCGCTGAGCAACTCGTCCGAATTCAGCTCTGGAGAATAACTGGACAGATAGAAGACTTCTGTCTTCCCGGCGTTCTTGCCGATAACGCCGCTCTTCATACATTTCGATACGGCAGGCGGACTGGCAGGGTCGAGCGAGGCTGGCTGAGTGCAGGGATCATGCCACCATCCCGGCTGGGACCCCGCATCGCGCGCAGAATGCGCAATCCGTCGCTGGACGGAAGCGGCAGGAGATTTACGACGCACAGCAGCAGGTTGCAAAGTGCGAGTTTAGCCCCGATCACGGGCAAAAACAGGAGCGGTAGTACCAGACATAGATTCACCAGGGGCCCGGCGGCGGAGATGAGGATCTCATCCCGGCGGCGACCGGAGCAGGCCCTTCGGTTGTACGCACCACTCAGACAGAGCCCGAACTCACGCACCGGAATTCCAAGCATGATCGCAGCCAGCATGTGACCCACTTCGTGCAGCAGCAGGCTAGCTACGAGCAAGGCTCCTACGGCGAGGCCAAGCCATCCCCTAAAAAATGCGAAGCCAATGAAGATGCAAAAGGCAAGCAGAAGCCACCCTGCGGAGTGTAAGCGGAACGGAACCATGAATCTGTACATTCATACACCCTTGCTCAACCGTACATTGGTGCGATGCGCTGCTTCGCTCATTTGGCCAGTTACATTAAGAAAGATGTGCAAAGCCTTGAATGTCCGATTACAGGTAACTTCCAACCTCACTTGATAGGGACAAGGCATGTCCCCCGATATCCCCAAGAAGTTCTGAAGGGACAGATGGGTTCACCTGTAGCAGTCTGTGGTGAAAGTCTATTTCCGCTAAAGTCAGGTTCTTTTGAGTAGCCATTGTAATCAATGGCTTACAAGCCGAAATTCGCAGAATTCGGACTTTAACCACAGGCTGGCTGGGTGCTGAAAGCAAGTATCTTTAATGAATGGTCGGGACTAGTACTGCGACCGGGTGATTGGGTAAATGGTCGTGCTCATTGGGTCACTTCGGAACCGGATTGAATGCGAGTCCATGGCTCACCTATTCACGCGGTCTGGGTACTAGGGACGATTTTAGGACTTTTCTGTCACATCCCGGGGCTTTCGAGGCTCTGGAGGTCTCGTAGGTCTGAAATGCTTGGCGGGAGGGCGGCTCTCTGCTGAGCGTGCGGCAGCCGGCTCCGGGTTATGAGGCAGAGCCCAATGTTGAACTGATGTTGGTGAACACATGGCTGACACCGGTGCCCAGGGTCTTCAGTGAGGCGGTCGCACCAAAGGCAACAAGGGCAACGAGCATAGCGTATTCAACCAGGTCCTGGCCCGTTTCGCTGGCTGTCAGATCCTGAAGTTTCAAGCAAAAATTGAAGAGTGTCTTGTTCATAATCTCTGTCCTAACTCCCATGACAATCATCGGCTGGACTAGAGCATATTTCAATGCCACTTTAGACCTTGCCTGGTGAGAAGCGGGGAGTATGGGCTTGCCACTAAGGTGGTAAGCAGGGAGAGGCTCCGGGCGCATATGTTCGGCACATTCGGGAAACAGGCGCGTTGTCCCCTTCTCCCCCTAGCGATTGTTTTCGAGCGATGGGCAATTCGAAAACTCCCGCTTCAACTGTCCCGGAGGGCTTCACCGGTTAACCCCAATTAGTTCTGGATGGGTACTTACCTGACGCAGGTGACCACTATATCTTGTGGTCTTTGGAATCCATGTTGGCGGAGCACTTGACAAGAGATCTATTCGGGGCGGGATCGACAGCGACAGCCTGTTCGAGGAGCCGGTGGAACAGCTTGCCGCGACGGCGCGAGGTGCGCCGGTTGAAGCGGAAGGTGAACTCGTCGAGGTAAGCATCCAGATGTTCCATGCTCACTGCTCCCTGGTGGGTTCCCATCAGCCACCGTTGGCGTAGCGCAACCACGAGGTGTACGCGCGGCATCAGTTCCGATGCCGTCTTGCTGTTTCCCTTCAGGAAGGTGATCTGATGCTCGTATCCCCTGCCTGCCAGTGGCAAGTAACCCAGCCACCCGTCTGTGTGGACCACACTGCCCGGCTCAACGGAACTCTCGATGATCGGCGCCAGGCAATCGGCCGAAGCGTCCGGGATGCGCCGCATTCGCATGCGGCCGATGCCGGGTCCGTCTTCTTCCGCTGCCACTGCAATCAATGCTTTGGCTTCTGTCCCGCGTCCTCGCGCCCCTTCTTCCACACCACCCAGGTACGTCTCGTCCGCATCGACGCGCCCGCTTAACCGGTCCCGGCCAGGGCGCACCATGGCATGGCGCAGTTTGTGCAGCAACGTCCAACCTGTCTTGTAGCTCTTTAATCCCAGCACCTGCCGCAAACCCATGGCGCTGACGCCGTTCTTCTGGCTGGTGACCCACCACGCCGCCCGAAAGCACCGAGTCAGAGGCAAGCGGCTGTCCTGAAAGACCGTGCCGGCGGTCACCGAAACCTGACTGTGGCAACGGGCCCACTCCTGCCCGCCCCGGCGGGCGTCGGAGACCGGCCATGCCTTGCGTCCGGCGCCGTGCGGACAACAAAATCCGTCCGGCCAGCGAAGGCGAAACAAATACTCCCGACAAGCCGCTTCCGTCGAAAAGCAGGCCTCCAATTCCAACAGATCACGCGGATAGTTCTCCACGGGCAAAAACACTACAGGTTGTGGTCACCTGCGTCAAGTACATACCCATCCAAAAGGTATTTGTTTCGCGCCTTGATGCTGCCTCAAGAGGGTTACTTGATCCGATTTTGGGAACGGGTATTCTGAGCGCATGGAGTCGCTGGTTGAGGAAAATGCTCGACTTCGACAGGAAGTTGCGGAGTTGAAGTCCGCCAACGAACGATTGGAGCGCCGGGTGCAGGAGTTGTTGCACGCTCTGAAGGAGGCGCAACGCGCCGGAAAGCGCCAGGCGTCGCCGTTTTCGCGTCACAAGCCAAAAGCCCATCCTGCCAAGCCGGGGCAAAAAGCGGGGGACAGGTATGGCTGCCGTAGCCGCCGTCCGATTCCCCCTACGATTGACCAAACGCTGGAGGGCGAACTGCCGGGTTGTTGCCCGCACTGCGGCGGCGAACTGGAAGAGACCAACATCGAGAAGCAGTATCAGACCGAGATACCGCAGCCCAAGGTGGAACGGAGCGAGTTTCGGATTCACGTGGGCCGGTGCAGGCATTGCGGACGGCGGGTGCAGGGCCGGCATCCGCGCCAGACCTCGGACGCGGTGGGCAGTGCGGCGTCGCAATGGGGAGCGCGGGCGGTGGCGCTGGCCACGGAATTGAACAAGGGATTGGGCCTGTCGCATGGCAAGACGGCGGCAGTGCTGGAGACAGCCTTTGGGTTGCAGGTAAGTCGCGGCGGCCTGGCGCAAGCGTTCCGGCGAGTGGCCCGCAAAGGGGAACCCACTTACCATGAGTTAGTGCGACAGATACGCGGCTCACCCAGCGTGACGCCGGACGAAACCGGCTGGAAGGTAGGCGGACGGCTGTGCTGGATGTGGGCCTTCAGCAGTGACAAGCTTACGGAGTATACCATTCAGCCGGGGCGTGGATACGTGCAGGCCAGCTCGATACGGGGAGCCGATTTTGACGGGTTTATGGTGCCGGATGGATAGGCTGTCTACCGGCGCTTTACCCAAGCAGTGCACCAAACGTGTGTGCCGCATCTGCTGCGGCGCTGCCGCGAAATGATGGAGGTGGCCCGGCCCGGGGAAGCGAAGTTGCCGCGCGCGGTGAAAGAGATTCTGCAAGCGAGCTTGAAGTTGCGGGATCGCCAGAATCGGAACCGGATCGGTGAACGCGGGTTGGCGATTGCCCGCGGCCAGTTGGAAGCACGTCTGGACCGCACCCTGAATTGCAACTATCGTTCTCCAGCCAATCGACGCCTGGCCAACCACTTGCGGCGCGAACGGCATGCCATGTTCACTTTTCTCTACTGCCCTGGCCTGGATGCGACCAATTACCGCGCTGAACAAGCCATTCGTCCCATGGTAGTCACCCGCAAGGTATGGGGCGGCAATCGCACCGAGCGAGGCGCGTGCACACAGAGCGTGTTGGTCAGTATCCTACAGACATGCCGCCGGCAGCTCCGGCCCGCAACCGCATTCCTGCAGCAGCCGCTCCATCTGTCCAAGCCCCAAACCATGGAATTGATCCCGACCACGCCCCGCTAAACAGATACCTTCAACCTTTATGAATTATGCGGGCTAAGTGACACAGGAAACTTAGTTCGCGGCGCAATGGAAGGTTTCGAATTGTAGAACTACGGCTGTACCGACCACAACAACTAAACATGTTTGAAAGGATGGCAGAGATTATGATCTTCGACAGAATTTGGATTGAGCACGGTGAGCATCCGAAGCGATTGCTCGAACGGAGCCATGCCGAGAGGAGGGGCCTACGCCAAGAATTCAAGACCCAATTTGACCGTCTGAATGCCCAAGGACATTTCGTTGTTCTGGTGCCAGGCTAGAACCATTGTTTCGATGAACTTTTCTTGTTTGAAGACGCTTCTGATGCAGGGGTTTAAGCGCCAGAGCAAAAATAGACCACGTAGCGCCGCGTTAGCGGCGTGACGTGGCGGAGTAAAAGTAGACCACCGCCAGATTCTGGTTTCACAAACAACAGGTGCTCCCGGGGTAACGAACGAGGTTCGCGGCCCTTGAGGCGGCTTGTTGGCTGTGGAACACCGGAGGTATGTACACGGTGGAATCCGCCGCCGCGGACGCGGGTGCGGCGGGCGGTTCTTGTGGATGGCAAGAGCTGGCGGGCGGTGGCCCGGGAGTTTGGGCTGGCGCGGAAGACGGTTGGGAAGATGCTGGAGTATTCGTTGCCGCCGGGATGCCGGCGGCAGAAGCCGATCCAGCGGCCGAAGCTGGGGCCGTGGCAAGGCGTCGTCGACGCCATTCTGGAGGAAGACAAGCAGCGGCCGAAGAAACAGCGGCACACGGCCAAGCGGATCTTCGAGCGGCTGAGAGGTGAGTACGAATGCACGGGCGGCTACACCATTGTGAAGGACTACGTACGGCAGTCCAGGGTTGGCGGCCAGGAGATGTTTGTGCCGCTGAGCCACGCGCCGGGCGAGGCGCAGGCGGACCCGCCGCGGCGGGCCGTGGTGGTGATTGCCGGGATGGAGTGCAAGGCGCATTTCATGGCCTTCGATCTGCCGCACTCCGACGACTGCTTCGTGCAGGCGTATCCCCAACACACCGCCGTGTCCGCGTCGGCCACATTCAAAACGCCCTCCTCAATCAGGTTCACCACTTCACGGTATAGCGCTGCCTGCAATCGATTCGCCACATGGCCAACGACTTCCTTGCGCAGATGGATAGGCTTCTTTCCAATGGAGGAACAGAACGCGATGACCTGCTTGACAGCCTCGGGAGATGTCTTTGTGCCTGCCACGATTTCAACCAACGGGATCAAATGGGGCGGGTTGAAGGGATGCCCAATCAGACAGCGCTCGGGATGCTTGCATGCGGATTGTATCGCGCTCATGGTCAACCCCGACGAACTCGATGCAAGGATCGAATCGACTGGCGCGGCGTCATCCAAATCCGCAATTGCTTCATTGAAGTCCTCCTGAGCCCAATGCATTTCCATGACGCAAAGGCTCTCAAAAGGCCGTCATACTCACAGCCTGCTTAGTAGTCGTTCGGCATCTTTCAGCGGCTGTCGATTCGCGAAAAAATCCCTCCAGGGGTCGGCGCGCTTAAGCCG
>Ga0181527_1000312_pt1 | contig 57130 bp, 35 predicted proteins | sample PEATcosm2014_Bin_30_FD_119762 | JGI IMG/M metagenome (GOLD analysis project Ga0181527, IMG submission 119762) | Peatland microbial communities from MTU Mesocosm Facility, Houghton, MI, USA - PEATcosm2014_Bin06_60_metaG | ecosystem: Environmental > Terrestrial > Soil > Wetlands > Peat | place...
AGGTCCCTCCCCGCTCGGCGCACATAAATTTCGCGCGCGCGGGCGGGAGCCAGTCCCAGGCCTCAGTTGGGCGGGGCCCGGAGCTTTGGGGACCACGATCAGCGGGTGTAGACTGTGCGGCCCCGCTCCCTGGACTCAGGCTTCGCTCCAGGTTCTGGCTGGGCTGACAGGTGTTTCCTGCCCTGTGCTGCTCTGGGTTCGCCGGTGTGGCGTATTGCGTACATAGAGAGAGACAGAGGGCAGGGTGATCTTCCGGGTCTTTGGAGAGCTGAGTCTGAAGGTGTAGATCTTGAAATGAGGCTCGGGCTGCGTCAGCTGAAACGGTTCTCAAGCGCCGCGCCGCCTGCCCCCTGAAGGGCTGATCCGGCGCTCGAAACCGGGTAACAAAATGGAGATTACTTTAGAATGGTCGGCCAGGAAAAATGCCTTCTGACCTCTGGCTCGATTTATCCCTCTCGAAGTCGGGACCCTATAGGGTTCCGGGGTTGACTTGTGCGTTATTTACCAGTCAAAACGCCTCCAAGGGCCCTTTGCCTCCAAAACACCTCAAAAGGGCCTTTAGGAACCAGTATAGGTATTTCGAATGAATTCTCGGTGACGGCTCTCCGCTGCATTGAGAATGGTGCAGTTTCGATCAGTTAAGGGAGAGATCTGGCATTCGCGCGCCCCTCGAAGGCCTTCGGAGGCCGGCATCGCTGCGCACCGTGCCACAAATCACTGCGCAACACCACATTTTTCAACTACAAGTGGTGCGCAGACTCGAAAAATCTGTGCGCACCACCCCAAAATTCAGGTGGAAGTGGTGCGGACCGCGTTCTCTGAACAGCGCAACGCAACCATTACCAGACGATTTTCACTCAACTGAAGAGAAAGGCCGCCTTAGGTAAGCACAATATCAGGTTTCGACGCTTCCGCCGCTTTGGCCGATTTACAAAAGAAATGGGATCAGCTCGGCGCAGTGGGTCGTGGCGAAGCGATCCATAAAATTCACGAGGCAGGAGTGAGTTTCCGGGAACTAGCGAAAGTGCTGCCCTGCAGCGAATCCCAGGTTCGTAACCTCGACAAAGCGGCACAGGCCGATATATTCGACCGATTCATGGCGCAGAGAGGCCAAGTTAGCACAAGAGAAGTGGTGCGACGATTTGAGGCGAGCAAGAAACGGAGCGCGCTGAAGGAAAAGGAAGCGCTCGATAAAAAGCGCAAGCTGGAGGCTGAAAAGGGCTCAAAGCTGATTTGTGATTGGTTGGACGAGCAGGGTGTGTCGCCGAGTGTGGGAGCGGCCATAGTTCGCCAGGCATATCGACACTTAGCCGAAGCGGAGATTGACGGAACTCTACCATCATGGCCGCCGGCTCCACGGAATGCGTCCGTAGCACAGCTCATCGAAAGTAAGCGACCACCCGATTCCGTCGATCCTGATACTGGGTCGCACGGATGGCTCGCCATTTGGCTTGCTAATTGGTCATTACTTGTCCTGCCTGACGGAAACGTTCGCCATTCGGCTCTCTACAGAGCGGAGGAAGACCTTCTCCTGAGTCGCCGGGTTGGATTGATCTAAACCAGGCGGTGCCAGGAACTGGGATAAGAGACACACATGGATGAAGAGTGAATGAAGAGGAACTGGGGTTGACGCTGGTTCCCCGGGCGTGGCTTCCGGGAGTTTCATGTTATCGGGGGTCAGAGACTCGTAGATTCGATTGCTCCGATCGTGGTGTCCTTCAGGAAAGGCTTCCGTTCTCCCGGCTCACTTTTTGCACACCCGCCAGACGTAACACAGCAAAACTCGCAATTTTATGGCCCGGGCCGGCTGATGCCGGATCAGTAGCCGCAATTCTGTCCCCACCGATGCTTGGACGCTACGGCGTTTGTCAGGACCGATCCTCGAGCAGCAGGCCATCACTCTACCAGTCTGTCGCATTCTCCCTTGTACAGGACGTGCTGGGCACTCCATGGACAGCAAGAGCGAACACGCAGTTTTGGCCAATGTCTTAATAGAACTAGCTCCGAGCTTAGCGGTTGGCCAAGATGGACCGGCAGCCCCGCGACCATCAAATCCCTACCAGGGACTTTGGAGTCCACGGAGCTTCCATCCACATAGTGCAGCCGGTACCGCTTTCCTGCATTCAGCCCGGCAAGAACAAATCGATGCTCCGGTTGGTTTTCAATTGAGCCTCTGAAAGCGAAAACCACGCCATTCTTCCGGACCGCATCCCAATTCTCCATGCCGTCCCAACGAACCCCGTCAGGCCGTTCAGAGACGTGATACAGCGGTGGCCAATTACTGTAGCAGAGCAATGGCCTCGTCAGGGTGGTCGCGCTCCATGTACATGTGCGCTTTGGCAAGGGTGTCTTCTGCCGTCGGAGGCGTTTGAGCTCCAAAAAATGAAATCGAGAGAAGCAGAAACATGGAAGGAAGAAGAAGCTTCATGGTGAAACAGCATACTGCGATTGGCTGGCACTGTGCAGTGCTAGAATTCCGGGCAAGATGAGGAATCGAACGTCAGCGTGCATCTTACTGCTCTTTTGTGCCTTCACTCTCAGTGCACAAACTCCCTCAGTGGCCGTGCCCAGGCAGCTCGCGCAACCCTCTGTGCCGCATTTTCGAGACGTTTCGGCCGAGGTAGGACTTCGCACTCTTCCTCACACGAATCTCGACAGGCGCTACGTGATCGAAACAATGAGCGGCGGAGGAGTTGCCTTTCTGGATTGCGATAACAACGGCAAATTGGACATTGCCGTGGTTAACGATTCCTCAATCGACCGCTATCTTGCTGGCGGCGATCCCATGATCACGCTTTACCGGGAGGACGGCAACGGGAACACACTGCACTTCACTGACGTCACCGCAGCCGCGGGGTTGACAACCAAGGGCTGGGCCACCGGGATTGCCATCGCCGATTACGACAACGACGGCCTTCCTGATATTTATGTCACCGGCTACGGCCACAATGTGCTCTATCACAATCTAGGCGGCTGCAAATTCGCCGACGTCACGGCAAAGGCGGGCGTTGCCGGCGGAGGCTTTAGCGTCGGAGCCGCCTGGGCCGACTACGACCGTGACGGATTTGTGGATCTTTACGTTGCCCGCTATGTTTCCACCGATCCCCGGCATCTTCCCGACCCTCAAACGACGGTATACAAGAACGCACTCGCCGAACTGCCAAATAAGATGCCCGGCGAAACCAACCTCCTCTACCGCAATCGGGGCGACGGAACCTTCGAAGAGGTCGCGGCGAAAGCCGGTGTCCAGAACACACAGAAGGCGCACGGCATGGGAATCTGTTGGGGAGATTTCGACGGCGATGGATGGCCCGATCTCTTTGTCACCAACGATGCATACAGCAATTTTCTGTTTCACAACAAAAGGGTCGGAACCTTTGAGGATATCGGCATCTATTCAGGCACCGCCTTCGGGGAAATGGGGCAAACCTACGGCAACATGGCATGCGATTTTGCTGACCTCGACCACAACGGCAGGTTCGACCTGTTCGTGACCCGTTATGCCGACCAGCCGGCCAGCCTCTACATCAACGACGGCCACAACCAGTTTCACGATGTTGCCGATCGCGCCGGAATCGCCGCTCTCACTTCACCGCTCGTCAAGTGGGGAGCAAACTTCGCAGACTTCGACAACAGCGGCTGGCAGGATCTTTTCATGGCCTCGGGGAACTTCTCGACTTTGCTCGATGGGGTGCCCGGTGAACCGCCTTTTGTCGAGCCGATCGAGCTTTTCCTCAATGAGACGAACGGCAAATTCCGCGAGGTTGCTGCCGCTACTGGCTTAAAGGCAGGCCCGTTGAAATCCCGGCGGGGAACAGCCTTGGGAGATGTCAATAACGACGGACGGCTCGACATCCTCGTCTTCAACGTCGGCGCTCCACCCTCGCTTTTTCTCAACGAAACCAGGAATGACAACCACTGGATCACGCTGCACCTGGTGGGCACGAAGAGTAACCGGATGGCGATCGGCGCCCGAGTGACCGTCACGACCGGCGACGTCAAGCAAGTGGATGAAGTCCGCGCAGGAGGAAGCTATCTCTCCACCAGCGACCCGCGCCTCCACTTTGGACTCGGCTCGGCTGCCTCCTTCGACCGCATCGAAGTCCTTTGGCCCAGCGGCTTGCTCGAACAATTCTCCGGAGGCCCTGGCGATCGATTTGTATCTTTGGTGGAAGGGAGTGGCACCGCGCTGCCCTCAGGCCAGGCTCCTCCGAAGAAGAAGTAAGATCGCCAGAGTCAAGATTCCGCTAAGGGAATGTGAAGTCATTGCTCAGCGTGCGACCCGGCAGTGCTGGCCTTGAAGCTTCCAGCACGCACGCGTTGGTCGCGAAATGCCTGATCGCGTTGCGCCTCGACAAGCGAACTGGTGAGTTCGGCCTCTTTTTCAGCTTCGGCGTGAAGGCCCAGCCGTGCATAGATGCGACTCAGCTGGTAGTGTGCGGGCGCGAATTCGGGACGGAGGGCAATCACGTGTTCGAAAGCCTTTCGCGCTTCTTGCCAGTCCTGCAGGGACTCAAACAACTTTCCCAGTTCGAATTGCGGATCAGGAGAGTGCGGATCCAAGCTTGCTGCATTCTCAAGGGCGGCGCGAGCATCATCGTATCGTCCCAAACGGTTGGCCAGCATTCCGAAGTAGTACTCGAGGAGATAATGCCCAGGGCTCGTCCGTCGCGCCGACTCGAGGATCTTGATTGCCTCTGCGTCGTTGCCCTGCCGGGCGTACGTCTGCGCCAGTCCGACATAAGCAACATCCAATTCAGGGTGATGGGCGAGGGCGGCGTGAAATGCGTCGCGGGCGGCGTCATAGTTGCCTTTGATCATCTCGATTGCGCCAAGCCTCAATTCGAGCGGCGCAGTTTCTGCCGTCTTGCCCAACCCGTTCTCGATCACCTGAACCGCCTCGTCGTAGCGATCGGTGTCCATGAGCAGGCGCGTGTAATCGAGTGCATGATCGGGATTAGAGGGGTCTGCCGCAGCTGCAGCGCGATACGCGTCCAACGCTTCAGGCATCTTCTGCTGTGCTTCAAAGGCTGAGCCGAGAAACATCAGAATGTCTGCATTGTCGGGCTGCTCACTGTGCAACGCCGACAAGATTGTTGAGGCCTCCGCGGGCAGGTTGCCGTAAAGCAATGCCAGTGCGAGATTAAAGCGATTCTGCCAGGCAGGATGAGCGGCTGCTATGCGCCGGAAGCAGTCAATGGCCTGGGGCCAGGCTCCCTGCTCCGCGAAGAGGACTGCCAGTTTATATGCACGATCAGGCGGAAGATTGCCGCCCTGCTCCAGGAGATCAATTCGAGCCGCCGCTTCGGCAATATGTCCAGTCCGAATCTCCGCGCCGGCCAGGCTCGCTGCAGCTTCCGGATCGTTATCACTGAGTTTCCCCGACAGGGATGCTTGTTCGATCGCGTCGGTATCCTTACCAGTGGCTAGATCAAGTGACATCAGATAGTAGTGTGCGAACTGGTCCTTGGGGTCAAGGCGCGATGCTTCGCGCAGTTCGGCTGAGGCGCCCGAATAATCTCCGGCATTGAGAAGATTGACGCCCAGGTTGCGGTGCGGTGCAGCCTGCGACGGATCGAGGTGAATCGCGGCACGGTAATCGGCGTTTGCCTTCTCGATCAATCCGAGATTCGTTTCGGTAATGCCGAGAAGATTGTCAATCGTCGTACTACGCGGCGAGATTCTGTGTGCCTCTTCGAGCTTCACCAGGGCTTCTTTGAAGCGGGACTCCCGCATTAGACTCACGGCCTCGTCAAGGGCTGAGTTCTGCGCGACCAGAGGTGCAGAGAATGCAAAAAAGACAATAAAAGCGCGCCAGTTCATGGTTTCCCCGTTGGTTCGAGGGTGGCTTGGGAAGCGACGCCGTCTTTTTCTTCCTTGATGGCGCTAACTTGCGCGAAGGCCTGAAGCGCTTGCGCGGTTTTGCCCTCGGACCGCAGAACCATGCCGAGTTGGTAGTGGACCGCGCCATCGCTGTCGTGAGCCAGGGCGCGCCTTAGCACTGCTTCGGCCTTGGCGTAATCCCTTTCGTTCGCATACGCCTTACCCAATTGCGCGTAGGCGGGCCACAAGTCAGGACTCCTGCTAAGTGCCGATTCAAGATGCGGAATGGCCTCGCGGGCGCGGCCCTCTGCGACCAGAACGGAGCCAAGTTCTGCATTGGCTTCGGCATTGCCGGGATCCAGTTCCAGCTCGCGCGTCAGTTCCGGCAGCGCGTGGTCCGCATCCGCATGCTTCCAGTAGAGATGTCCGAGCCAGAAATGAACTCCCGGAAGATCGGGGCGGGCGGCGGCAACGAGCAGGTACTCATCGATTGCCTTCTTGTCTTCATCGTGGTCAGCGTAAAGCTGCCCGAGCAACTGGTGAACGTGGTATGAGTCAGGCGCGACTGCGACCAGCCTGAAGATTTGCCGCATGGACAAGTAGCGGCGCGTCAGCAGCAAATCATACCGCGCGGCGAGGTCTGCCGGATGAGCTGTCACCCAGCGTTCGAGCGCATCCTCCGCCTGCTCATAATCATGTTGGTGAAAACCGATCAAGGCGCGATCGAGAGCATCGCCAGCCGGTGCTGGAGCAGGTTTGGAGACCGCGATCTGCTGGTAGGCCTGCGCGGCGGCATCTCGATCTCCAGCTTGCCCATACAATGCCGCCAGGACCGCAAACTTCGCGGGCGTTGTCGATGGGTCTGCTTCAAGCTGCGCTGCCGATTCCCGGCAGGATCGTATCAGTTGCGCGTCCGGACCCTTGGGATCGGCTTGCTCGATTTCATCTTCCAGCGGAAGGCCCAGTGCATCGAGAGCTTCGCTGCGGTCGATGACGAGCGCGTGCTCGATTCGCGTAAGACCATCGGCCGGGCGATGCAAAAGAATCAGAATCTCCCCGCTGCGCGCAAGTACCGCCGCGGAATGCGGTTGAATGGCCGCGGCTTGATCCAGGAGCTCGAGCGCATCGGAGAACCTGGCCTGCCTGAAAAACACGTTGGCGAGCTCCAGGCGCGCATCTACGGAGCGAGGATCTCTTTGAATAGCGCGGCGCAAATGGCCTTCGGCCTTTGTCCAATCCCGCTCTTGGGCGTAGATATCGGCGTAGATGCGATCGGAAAGCGCCGTTCCCCTTGAAGCTTCAAGTAGTTCGCCAGTTTGCTGATGTACCGCCTTGCCATAGGCTTCGCCGGCCGAGAACAGAAAGTCGGGGTCGTCAGGGAATTGCGCGGCGGCCGTGCGCAGTTGGACCAAGGCCGCATCCATCTGCCCCGCATCCCAGAGCGCTGTCCCCAGCCAGCTTTGGGCTAACTTCTCTTTCGGATCGAGTCGCACCGCTTCGCGCAAGTACGCCACGCCCTGCGACGGGTGGTTCAGTCTCACTTCGTCAATTCCCAGCCAGAGGCTTACTCCGCGCATTCCGGGCCTCAACTTGCCCGCCATAGCCAAAGCTCGCGCGGAATCGCCGAATCTTGCCTGAGCGTAGTAAACCAGCCCAATGTTTGCGTACACCTCGGGTAAACCGGGCTGGAGCCGCAGAACTTCCTTGTATTCACCGACTGCATCATCAAGCCGGCCCTGCTGCTGTGCCTGCTGAGCAGCGAGAAAGTGTTCCTGAACTTGATCCTGGATTTGTGAATTGGCAACCTGCGCGGTGCCGATTGACGAGAGCACGCATGCAATCTGAATCACTAAAGCGAAAACCAGAAATCGCCGGCCGCGGATGCGAAACATGGATTGATAGTAGTTTATCTTCACGTCGCTGAATGTCATTGCGTGACCCGGTGCGGGGTTTTTTTCTAATGGACCGATCATCATGCTGTCTGGTTTGTGTAGCGCGCAAAGTGCAACTCTCCCGGACCTCGTTGAAGAGGTCCGGGAGAATTGGGTTGTTTTCAAACGTCGGACGTAACAGGGCTGGTTTGCCCGGCGGCGTCAGAAGGTGACTCGCAAATCGCCCTGGATGTTTCTCGGGCCATAGGCAAGGCCCGTGCCCTCCCCTTCGCCTGAGGTTGCGCAGCTTTGACTCGAGGTGGGGGCACAAGTGATTGACGTGTCAAAGCCGGTGAAGCGGTGCCGGTTGAACACATCGAAGAACTCCACGCGGAAGTCGATGTGGACCCGTTCGGTAAACATGGGGATGGCCTTAGCGACGTTGAAGTCCTCGCTCGTGTTGAAGAGTTCGCGTTCGCCGAGGACTTTGGGCGCGTCGCCAAAGGTGAAGTTGGGGGCGGGCGTAAACGCCGCTGGGTTGAATCGGAGGCTTTTCCCATAGACGAATTTGCTATTACTGCTGACACCATTCGGATTCACCCCCGGAACGATGTTGGGACGGCTGGATGAACCGGTTGCGCCCTCGCCGCCGGCGAAGATGCCCGAGGTCCAGCCCGGTGAGGTTACGCTGAGTGGAGTGCCGCTTTGATACTTCTGGACGGCGGCAATTTTCCATCCACCGGCCAGCACGTTAACAACCCCACCCTGATTGGCAAAATGCTTGCCTTTTCCGAAAGGCAGATCGTAAGTCCAGGCCAGGACGACGCGCTGCGGGATGTCAAACTGGCTGAGGGCCTTCTCGGCCTTCAGATTGTAGGTGTTCAGCGCGCCGGAATTGTCGTTACCCTCCCAGGCGGCCTCGGTCGGATACTCCGAGTCGGCATTGGTGATGTTCTTCGACCAACTGTAGCTGGCCAACACTGTCAGCCCGGCGCTGGTACGCTTGGTTACCTGAGCCTGCATGGCGTCGTAAGTGTAATCGCCGAAGGGATCGTCCATGGTCGCTGAATCCACCGTGACGGTTCCATACTGCGGGAAAGGACGCAGGGCCTGAGAGACGGTGCCGCTGAACCCGGCATAGGGCGCTGCGACCAAGGACTGGCCCGCGCAAGCCGGGCTTGTCGCCTGGTTGGCAATGTTGACTTGAAGACATGCGCCTCGCGCCTGGTTCACGGGATTTCCCTGATTGGGGTCATGCAGGAATGCCTGCAAGTGGTCGCCATGAGCGCCGACGTAAGCCACGTCCACAATGGTCTGGAAGGGCAGCTGCCGCTGCACATCGAGGGTCCAGTTTTGGATGGTCCCGGGGCGGTCGACCTTCGACTCGAGGAAGAGGGCATTGTTCTGCCCGTTCATGACCGTGGGGTCGATGAAGGGCGGCAAGTTGCCGGGATAGGCGGTGATCTGCGAGAGCACAACGGCCGGGGTCTGAATACTGGCCGGGGTGGGGTACGTGTAGCTGCCGGAGAAGCCCTGGCTGTCGTCCTCGGCGAAGCCTCCGATGCGCTGGGTGGAGTAGTAAATGCCGTAGCCGGCGCGAATGACAGTTTTGGGATCAACCGAATAGGAGAGGCCCACGCGCGGACCGAAGGCCTTTTTGAAGATCGACTGCGGAGAGTTCCCGCCGAGGCGTCCCGTGCCGCTGCCTTCAAAGACATATGCTCCGGGAAGGCCGCCCGCCCCCGGGTTCGCCAGGGTTGGATCCACATAGGACATTTCGTCATGCGCCTCGGTCACCGGGATTGGCATGTCGTAACGCAGGCCCAGGTTGACGGTGAGCTTGTTGTCGACCTTCCAGTCGTCGGCGGCAAAGACGGCAAAATACTTGACGCGGAATCCATTTACCTGCGGGATGTCAATATACGCCTGGGAGGCTGCGCCGCGATAGAAGCTGGCGAAGCCAAAGCCTGAGTTGCCGTCAGTCGGAGTGCTGGTGGGACCCGGGCTGAAGGTGAACTGGCCGGCGCTGCCGGTCAGGATGCCGAGGTTGAACTGCGCGGCGCGAAATTCGCCGCCGAACCTGAAGCTGTGACGGCCCTTCTGCCACGAGACCGCGTCGTCATATTGAAATACGTTGTCATAGAAGATGCTTTGGCCATCGCTGGGGCTGTTGATGCCATTGCCGGGGTAGTTGTAGGTGAATTTAGGGAAAACCGCGTCGCCTACGCCCTTGAGCCCGAACTTGGTTGCCCAGTTGCCGCCAAATCCGCCCTCGCCCGAGGTTTCAAGGCGACGGCGGCGCGTGAAGCCGGCGTTGAAGTGGTTGAGCATGGTGGACGAGATGAAGTAGTCGTAGCCCAGACGCACATATTTGTTGCCCTGGATGTTGCCTCCGGTGTAAAGCGACCCCAGGCTTTGGGTGCTGACGTAAGGCATGTTGCCGGTGAAGTAACTGCCTGTGATCTTGTTGCGCGTGCCGATGTTCTGGTCCATGCGGATGGACCACATGTCGGCTTGCTCGTGGTTGGAGCTAACGTCACTGATGTTGAAGTAAGGGCCGGTGGCGCTGGCGGGGGCGGAGGGCATGACCTTGGAGGCGGCGGCAAAGACCGGATCCGGGGCCTCGGTGATTTTGTTGTTCGGATAAGCTATGCAAGCCTTTCCCTGATTGGCTCCAGTGCAGGTCGAGTAATCGTAAAGGATGTGCGCCGGGAAGGTCTGGCCGTTGACGGTCATAGGGGTTAGAAGTGCCGAGAAGTCGCCGCCGAGCATGGCCTGGGTGGGGGCCGACAGAAGCGAGGTGCCTCCGTTCTCTTGCCGGAAGCCCTCGTAATTGAAGAAGAAGAAGGTCTTGTCTTTGCCGTTGTAAAGCCAGGGAACGCGCACCGGCCCGCCGACGCTTGCGCCGAAGTCGTTCTGGGTGTCGATCGGCTTCGTGTCTACGATCTTGCCGGCTTCCGCGTTAGCGAAGTCGTTGGTCCAGCTGTTGGCATCCAGGACGCGGTTCTTGAGCAAGTCGTAAGCCGAGCCGTGATAGTCGTTCGTTCCTTGCTTGGAGACGAGATTGACCACGCCGCCGCTGGCGCTTCCAAACTGGGCGTCGAAGGTGTTGGTCATGACCTTGAACTCTGAGACGGCCTCGACGCTGAAGTTATATGTGACCTGCATGTTGGCCGAGGCGAGCTCGGTGGTGGCGCCGTCGAGCAAAATGTCGCCGCCGCCCTGTTGTCCGCCGCTGAGCTTAAAGGCTCCAGCGGGTGGCGAGGAGGGGTTGTTGGACATAGTGCCGGCGAATCCGGGCGAGAGTGCTGCAAACTCGAGCGGGTCGCGGATCTCACCGCCGAAGGGCAGCGGAAGCGATTCCAGTACCTGAGGCGACATCGTGTAGCCGACATCGGAGGATTCGGACTCCAGGTGCGAGGCGTCGCTCATGATAGTTACGCTCTCCTTAGCCGCACCCACTTTCAAAACGACATCGACAGAGGCCTCGCTACCAACCTCCACGATGATGCCGCTCTGGATGTAGGACTCGAACCCTGAAGAAGTTACGGTCAGGGTGTAAGTCCCGGGTGGAAGCTCGGAAAAGTTGAACAGGCCATCGGCGGTCGCGTTCATGTCGTAAGAGCTGCCCGTGTTTGATTCTTTCAGCTCGATCGATGCCCCTGCCACGACTGCGCCGGTTGCGTCCTTGACCGAGCCAGCTAAAGTGCCTCTGCCTGCTTGAGCTAAGCAGGGGATACCGGCCGACAGCCAGAATGCTGCCAGCAGTGCGGCCGCGAAGCACCACGTTCTTTGCGCGGTTAGACTGCGGTTGGTCATTGCATTTCTCCTTTTCAAGTTGCTTCAAGCCTCCGAAGTTCGAGTGGCCAGGTTTAAGGCGGAGGAGGTGGTTCCCGCCTTATCCAGATCCCGGGAAATCCGGGCGTTTACCCAGATCGATAGCATTTGCAGCAGTGCAATCACGGGGAGCGCGTACTTGAGTGCTGCAATTCCCGATCCCCAATGCGCGATTGCCAGGAATAGCCCGCATCCCAGGGCTCTTCCTGTAAACAAGCCGAATTCATGATTGAAAATGTAGGCGTAGCTGTTGCGTCCCTCGATTTGCGAGACCGTATCGACCACCTGCAACTGGATGGGGAAATAGGCGAGGTCGAGCATCGGCTTCGCCAGCAAAAGGCAGGCAATGAAAATGAGTACGCCTAACGCGCTAAAGAGCAGTGCGTTGGTCACCGCTCCCAGGAGGAAGAGCGACAGCCCGACTGCAAAAATGATCTTGCGATGCCGCGGTGCGGTGAGGCGGCCGGCCGCATAGAGCACGCACGCGGAGAAAACGCCGCCAACCGCTTGCACGGCCCCCAACGTTCCTTCCTGCCCCACCAGGAGCATGATGAGCATGGCGGGCGCTGTGACGATGTAGCCCTGAGCGAGTCCCTTCAGCAGCGCAAGCGCGAGCATGCGCCACCACAGCGGATGGAAATGGAAGTAGACAAACCTCGTATGCCGGGGCATGCGGAATGTGCCGCGCTCCAAGATTGCGGCGGCCGCGATGGTCAGAACAAAGACCACCATCGCAATCACGCGATAGGCGCGGTTGGCCACTCCGCCGAGCCACCCGTAAAGGGCCGTACCGCTGATGAACCATCCGATGAGCGCCGGAACAACAACGGCGTTCAAGGTCGCCACGAAGTTTTCCACGCCATAGAAGTAATTGCGATTGTCATCGTTGGTGGCCATCAGCGCCAGGAAGCCCCGGTTGGCCCAGAAGATGCCCGTCGCGAGGCCCATCGTCAATCCCAAGATGGCGATGCCAAGCCGACTCAGGATCCCCAATTCCATCATGAGCATCATGGCGATCCCGGAAAGCACCATTCCCACCGCGTACAAATGCTTTGAGCTGACCCGGCCCAGGAGCTTCCCATTGATAAAGAAGGCCAGCGGCGTGGCTGAATAAATCGACAGTTGATACGCAACCACCTTGTCGACGGCCCTGGAGTTTCGCATCACGTATGCTGCGACAAAAATCTCAATCACTGGCAAAACCAGCGCATAGGTCATGTTCGAGACCATGAGCACGCGCATGGAGTGCGGACAGGCGAAAAAGACAGCAACTTCTTTGCGAATGCCGTTCACGCCTTAGCCCCCTCCGCCAACGCCAGCCCGGCAAGGATGCTCTCAACGGAAAACGTCGCCGCGCAGATCACGCTGTCGGCAGCGCCGTAGTAAAGCGTCAGGCGGTCTCCGTTCACGATGTGCCCGTTGGTAAAGATCACGTGCCCAAAGAATCCCTCCTGCTCGTATGGCTCCAGAGGTTCCATGATCGGCGCCTCTGAACGCGCCAGAACCTTCCACGGTTCGTTCAGGTCGAGAAGTAACGCGCCCAGGCAATAGCGGTTGTCTTTCGTGGTGCCGTGATAAATCTCCAGCCACCCCTCTGCGGTTCGGATCGGCGAGGCTCCGGCTCCCACGCGTGCGCTGTCCCAGTAGCCTTGCCGGGTGTGGGCCAAACAGCGGTGATGGCCCCAATGAACGAGGTCGGGGGACTCTGCCAGCCAGATGTAGTTGCCGCCCAGCTCGGGACTGCTGGGCCGGTGCAGGGCGTAGTATTTGCCCCCGATCCGCTCTTCGAAGAGCGCGCAATCCTTGTTGTGAGGTGGAAAGATCATGCCTTCGTGCACGAATTCCTTCCAATCGCGGGTCGTCCTCAGGCCCACCCCTACGCCATGCCTGGAAACCTGGGTATAGGTCAGATAAAAGGTCGCGTCGATCTTCGCCACCCGGCAGTCCTCGATGCCGAAGGTCTCCAATTCGCCCGTTCCGGTCAGGGGCCTGCAGGGTTCCGCTTCGGAGAAGTCGATTCCGTCGTCGCTCGACAACAAGCGCAGATGGGAGAGCGTCGTGAGGTAGTCCTGACCTTCAAAACTGATAACGCGGGGATCGCTCAAATCGAGTCGCGGATCGCTGGAATCGAATTCCAGGATTTCCACCTGACCGTGGGGTGTAAGGACGGGCAAAGATGTCTTGCCCGGCGTTTGTTTTGGACGCTCAGCCACGCGGACGATCAGCCAGGTCTTGCCCTCGAACTCGAACACTCCCGGATTGAGCAGACAGGTTACCTCCATTCCCGCCAGACTGGGGCGCAGGTCCTCCGGCCGCAGGATGGGGTTCTTTTCAGAGCGATCTGCCAGGTCGTGTCTCATTCACCCTTTTTGAAGCCATAGTTGGAAACGCCTCTAAAATCATGGGTTACGCGAGGAGGAAGCATACAGGCATTGCGACCGCGTATAAGCCTCAGGGATTGGCCGCAAATCAACCAAAAGGATGAGGGAGCGCCTACGCGTTTGAAAAGGTACTCACGCCGAAAAACAATGAAAATCAATGCGATCTACATGTGAATCGCAATTTACTGCAGGCGCGGGAATGGTGGATTTCCTTCGGGTAGTTTCCAGGCTCTTCCCAGTTACGTCCTCTTTTTCATACAGATAAACGCCGTGCTATCATTCATTCGCCCCGTCAGGGGGAGGCTCTGCGCACTGCAGAGGACGGGATGGGACGAGGGCGATGGAAGGTGAACAGGAACTTAAGGCGGATGCCCGCTGGCAGTTGATCGAGAGAATTACAGCCAGCCCTGCGTTCCAAAAATCGGCGCGCATCCGGGAACTTCTGCGGTATATGGCCGAAAGAACGCTTCACGACCAGGCGCAGGACCTCACCGAGCACCGCATCGGAAGCGCCGTATTCGGCAAACCGCAAGACTATAGTGTGGTCGAGGACAGTTCGGTTCGCGTGCACGTACGCCAGTTGCGTCTGCGCTTACACGAGTACTTTGATGGCGACGGCCGCAATGAAACGCTCGTGGTTGAGATTCCCAAGGGGTCCTATACCACCGTTTTTCGGGCGGTAGACCAGTCGGCGCCGGCAAAGGATTCCACGACGACTCGCTTCAGTCTGCTGCATGGTGTGGTTCCCTGGACTCTGGCCGCGCTGTTTCTGGGCACCACCATTGCTGCGTGGTTCTTTCATCATAGACAGAGCCCGCAGCCCCAGGCTCCGTGGCCACTATCCTCGCTGTTCAGGCCGGGAAGTGCGCCTGTTCAGGTTGTAGTCGCCGACGCCAACTATGGCATGACGCGTCTTCTCGATGAGCGGCCTCTCACGCTGGATACCTATCTTGCTCCTTCCTACCGTAGCGGCCAGGATCTATTAAATGCCCACCCCACCGAACGAGAGACCCGGATGATGAAGTACTTATCGGGGTCGTTACTTACGTCGTATGCCGACGTTGTCGTGGTCAGCAACCTTCTCCGCATATGCGGGAGCGAAGGTGATCGCCTGGTAATTCGTTCAGCTCGGGAACTACGGCCACGTGAACTGCAGGAGGGCAGCTATGTTTTCGTCGGTAGCCCCAGCTCTAACCCCTGGGTCTTCTACTTTCAGGACAAGCTGAATTTCCAGGAACGCGAAGGTGTAGTGGGCGAGAGCCTCAAGTTCTTTCAGAATCTTCATCCGAAGCCAGGCGAAGAAGAAAAGTATCTCGGATTGAGCTTTACAGGAAGTTCAGGGGAGGACTACGCCACCATCTCGTTGCTCCCCGTACCTGATGGACAAGGAAGTGTACTGATCCTGCAAGGCCTACAGCAGGAAGGCACCGAAGCGGCAGGAATCTTTTTGGCTGACGCTGGAAATCGCCAAAAGCTCGCTCAGGCCCTGGGAATTACAAGTTCGACACCGCAGCCGGTCTATTTTGAAGCCCTCATCCGGACGCAGGCTGTTGCCGGCGCACCCGACGCGACCTACATCGTGGCCACTCGCTTGATCCAGAAGTGAGGTGCGCCTCAGTCACTTGACAATTTCGCTCACTTTCGCTCAGACTCGCATTTCGTGAACCTCCGTAATGCTTCTGCAATATCACGAATGATTCCCCATGGCGATTGAGCCGGCGCAGTTACTTCGCAATTCTACGCTTGACTGCATTCCGCAGCGGGTTGCGCGTCCTCGCTACGACCGCAGCCTCACGCGTCCCGCGCTCGCACATATCGGAGTGGGCGGATTCAATCGGTCCCACCTTTGTGTTTATCTCGATGACTTGCTCTCGAGCGGAGCATCAGAGCACTGGGGCGAGTTCGGCATCGGCCTGCTCCCACCTGACAAGCACGTCCACGATGCGCTGGCAACTCAGGATTTCCTGTATGGCGTACTGGAGCTCGAAAGCGACAGGGGAAACTATCGCGTGATTGGCTCTCTCGTCGGACACCTCTTCGCGCCCGAAACCACAGCCGGCGTTCTGGAACGTCTCTCTTCGCCCGATTGCCTGATCGTTTCGCTTACCGTCACCGAAGGCGGATATTTCCTCGAAGATGGAACCGGTCGATTCCTAAGCGAACACCCGGACGTCCAGCACGATCTGGCGCATCCTGATTCACCGCGAACCTGGCTTGGTTTCGTCGCCGAAGCGGCCCATCGACGCATACAGCTCGGCCATGCGCCCTTCACCCTGCTGTCCTGCGATAATGTGCAGTCAAATGGCGCGACAGCCCGGAAGGCACTTCTCGCCTTTGCGGATGAGAGGAGCGCGGAAATGCGCCGCTGGATTGAAAGCAACGTCACGTTTCCCAACAGCATGGTCGATCGCATCACTCCGAAGACGACAGAGGCCCATCGCGAGTTGGTTGCAAGGAAGTTCGGGGTACACGACCTGTCGCCGGTTGTTTGCGAGAGTTTTCGGCAATGGGTGCTCGAAGACGATTTCGCGTCTGGACGTCCCGCATGGGAGTTGGCCGGCGCGCAGATCACGACCAACGTCGCGCCGTACGAAGAGACCAAGATGCGGCTGCTCAACGGCGGCCATTCCTCGATCGGCTACCCAGCGGACCTGCTCGGCTACTCCTACATCTCCGAAGCGTTGGGCGATCCGCTCCTCAAACAGTTGCTGATTGAATTCATGGCCGAAGTCCGGCAGACGCTCGAACAGCTTCCCGGGATTGATTTGGATTCTTATTCCGCAACTATCGTGAAACGCTTTTCCAATCCGGCAATTCGCGACCAGGTTTCGCGCATTTGCTCCAACGGCTGCGCCAAGATCGCGCGCTTTATTCTGCCTTCGCTCAAGGCCCTGCTCAAGGCCGGCATTCGTCCGCGGATGATCCCTCTTGTACTCGCCTGCTGGCTGCACTATGCTGCCATCCGCGATCGCGAGACTCCCTCAACCATCGACGACCCCGCGATCGAATCGCTGCGGCCCTTCCTCGCTTCAGGCGGATCGGACGCGGCGCTCGCTCTATCCACACGCACGCTCTTCGGCGGGTTGGCGGTCGCTCATCCGAGCATCGTTAGCGAAGTGCAGCACCAACTCAATCAATTGCGGAGTCACGGCGCGCGGGCCACGCTCGCGGCAACTCTTGGACAGAACCATTCATGATGTCGGACGACATTTTCGCGCCACCTCTCGCCAGGCCGTCACTCCCTGAGCGCCTCGGCATGCACCCAGAGATGGTGATCGGCTATTTTGGGTTGCTGCTGTTCATGATCGGTGACGGCGTGGAAGCGGGCTTTCTGTCGCCGATGCTCATCGATCTTCACTTCACACCATCCCAGGTAGCCATCGTATTCACCGCTTACGGAATCGCCGCGGCGCTGGCCTCGTGGCTCAGCGGCGCCTTGTCTGACATCTTCGGTCCCAAGAAAGTGATGTGGGCCGGGTATCTTATCTGGCTTGCTTTCGAAATGCCCTTCCTGACCCTCGGCATCGCCCATGCAAGTTACTTCGCCATCCTAGCCAGCTATGCGTTGCGCGGTTTTGGCTATCCCCTGTTCGCCTACGGGTTCCTGGTGTGGATCACTGCGGTAACTCCAGAGCGCTACATGGGGACTGCGGTGGGGTGGTTCTGGTCGGCCCGGACCGGCGGACTGCCCACGCTGGGAGCGCTATTCGCCAGTTACTCCGTTCCCTGGGCAGGCGCATACAAGACGCTTTGGATCTCCGTCGCCATGGTGTTGGCGGGCGGGCTCATCACCCTGCTCGGGGTGCGCGAGAAGCGCGGAATGGTACCTCTCTCAAGGACTGGCCACAATCCGGTCAGGCTGCTCTTGTCCAGCGTCTCCGTCGTATGGAGGCATCCCAAGGTGGGCCTCGGAGGCATTGTTGCCACTATCACGACCACATCGGAGTTCGGATTCCTGGTCTTTCTTCCCATCTTCTTCACTCGCGTGGTTGGCTTCACGCTCCAGCAGTGGCTGCAGATCCTGAGCATCATGTTCGCCACCAATGTTGTCGCCAATCTCATCTGGGGCTGGGTCGGCGATCGCATCGGCTGGCGCCGCACCATCACGTTCATCGGCGCGTGCGGATGCGCCGTCACCACGCTGGGCTTGTATTACGTGCCGCACGCATTTGGGGCGAACTACGCGCTTGCGGTTGCCGCCGGCATGGCCTATGGCACGACCCTAGCCGGGTTTGTTCCCATCGGCGCCATCATGGCCACGCTGGCCCCTGAGTCACGCGGCGCGGCCATGTCCATCATGAACCTTGGCTCGGGTATGAGCACCTTCATTGGCCCGGCGGTTGCCGGCGTGTTTTTGCCCGTGCTGGGCGTCTCTGGCGTCATCTGGATCTTTGCGTTCATGTACCTTGTCGCGGCGGTGATCAGCTATACGCTGCGGCTTCCTGGAGTGAGAGCACTGCGGTAGTGCCATGCGATTCACATGTAATGCGGTTGTTGGCTAATGATAAGCCGTGTTAGGCCCTTGCCACCCCGTGCATCGGCATGAACAATGGGTTTTGCTCAAATACCCCTTTCTGCGCTGCCCCCGGAGCGCCGCATGTGTGCTGTGAACATGTGCAACTTTAGAGGAGATGAAATGGCCGTACAAACGCCGCAATCCGCCATAGAGCGGTGGCAGATCAGCCGCAGAAAGTTCCTTGCCGGTGTGGCGGCAGCGGGTCTCGCCAGCTTTACGCGAACCATGTTCTCCATGCCGGCGGAGCCCGCCGGATGGCGCGGATTGCCGCCACGACCGGACCAGAAGCCGCTGGATTTTGGCGAGATGGCCGACGCGTTTGATTCCTACGTCATGGACCCCGCACACGGAGTAAACCTCCGCGACAAGACTGGCCGCCAGTATTTTGCTTCAGCGCTTGAGACCACCGACGAGGGCGGGTTGACATGCTACGGGCCCGTGGCCATGGGAAAGGAACTGCGGGGCAGCGGCCTTGATGAACTCGCGCGCTCGCTGAAGGCCTACTTCAGCGAACCGTATGGGCTGTTCCTCGACGGCCCGGGGAAGACCCTGTGCGAGTACTGGTACCTGATGAATGTGAACTCGCTGGCCTTCGCGCTTATTCAAACGCGTTTCGCGCACGACCCCGAGTGGCTTGCCCGGGTTGAGCGCTCTGCCGCGAGTCTGAGACAAATGGCGCATCAGATTGGATACGACTTCAACGGCCAGGGTTACGACTACGCTGCGGGCAAGCCATTTACCCGGCAGAATATTTACCGTCAACCCGATGCAGTGGGCGGCTACAGCTACGTCATGCTGCTGGCGTGGAGGATCACCGGCAAGGAGTACTGTCTTGCCGAGGCCAAGACGGCAATTGATCGCTACACGGCATTCCAAAAGAATCCGTGGTACGAGATTCCCTCCGGCGCAATGGCCGTGCTGGCTGCCGCACGCCTCGAGGCAATGGGCTACCCCGCCGACACCCGAAAGGCGCTCGGATTCGTGCTCGATGCGAAGATTGGGCTCATGGCCACCGGCAAATGGGGATCGGTGCCGGTCGACGGCCTGATGGCGGGATTCTGCACCGAACCTCCAGGCCAGGCTTACAGCATGGAGTCGATGGTCACCTTCCCGTATCTCATGCCGGCGTTGCGATTCCGCCCGGACCTGGCCGGCGAGGTGGCACGGTACGCCTTGAATGCCGCTGCGAACCTGCGTTGGTTCTACCCTGCGTACCTTCCCCGGGAGAATCAGAGCCGCCCCGATCTGACTCCATCGGTTCCCTACGAACGGCTGAACCGTGAAGCCCACGGAAAAACGCCCTACGCGGAAGGTGACTTTGCGGGCCATCGTTCTGTATACGGCGGTGCATACGTGATGTGGCTCGACAAGATGGTCAAGCCGCTAGGTCACCCCTCGCTCCTTCAGTGGGATTTGACCAGGACGAATTTTCTTGATCGCGGCGTTCCACCGACGTTTCTTTACTACAATCCGTTTTCGACGGCGAAAAGCATCACCGTCGAGGCGGCGGGCCAGGTGCGCGATCTGGCGCGCGACCGAATCCTGCCGGCTCATCAAAGCCGGGTCGAGCTGAAGCTCGGCCCTGAGGAAGCTCGCGTGATTGAGATCCTGCATTAAACTTGTCCACCGGGAGTTCGCATGAACGGCCTCCATGTTCTGAAGATTGTGAAGAGCTTCACCATCGCTACTGCATTTGCACTTTGCGCCGTCCTTTCGTCCGCTCAGGCAAAGCTCGATGAAAACGTCAGTTTGAGTCTGGACAAGGGCTGGGAATTCCGGCAAGTCACCCCGGAAGAGCAGGACGATGGCGGATGGCTTCCTGCTACCGTGCCGGGAGACGTTCATCTCGATCTGCTGGCGAACAAGAAGATCCCGGATCCTTTCTACCGCGATAACGAAGCCGAGCTGCAATGGATTGAGAACGCGAGTTGGGAGTACCGCGTGAGCTTCGACGTCGCTCCCGAGGTTTTGGCCCGATCCAACGTCGATCTGGTTTTTGATGGGATCGATGCGGCGGCACAGATCTTCGTCAATGACGCACCAGTGCTTGACGCGAACAATATGTTTCGTATCTGGCGCGTGCCGGTGAGGGCGCACTTGCACACCGGAAGGAACCTCTTGCGCGTCGCCTTCCCCTCGCCGATCAGAGCCGCCGAGCAGGTGGCCACCGGCGATCCGTTCCGCTTGCAATCGAAGACCGCGGACAAAACCTATATCCGCAAAGCTGCCTATGAGTACGGCTGGGATTGGGGGCCTCGCTTCGTGACCAGCGGCATCTGGCGGCCGGTCCACGTCGATGCCTGGGACAAGGTGCGCTTTGCGGATTTCGCCATTCGCCAGCGCGACGTAAGCAGCGACGTCGCCCATCTCGACGCTGAATTCGATATCGAGTCTTCCATCGAAGGCGCCACAAAACTGACCGTGCACTTTCTCGACGAGGGCAAGCCCGTCGAGCTTGATTCAACCGTGAACGTGCACGCCGGGCACAACCAGGTCGAGATTCCCATCGAGATTCAGCACCCCAGCCTCTGGTATCCTAACGGTTACGGCGAACCCTTCCTTTACCAGTTCACCGCACAGTTGAGCCAAGACGGGCATGTTGCCGCCGAGCATACCGTCAAGACCGGCCTTCGCTCTATCGAACTGCGCCGGCAACTGGATCAATGGGGCCGCTCCTTTGAATTCATCGTCAATGGCATTCCCGTCTTCGCCAAGGGCGCTGACGTCATCCCTTTCGACAGCTTTCCCAGCCGAGTAACCACGGCGGAGTATCGCCGCATCCTCGAGTCCGCACGGGATGCCAACATGAACATGATCCGCCATTGGGGCGGAGGATACTACGAAACCGACGAGTTCTACTCCATCTGCGACGAACTCGGCATCATGGTGTGGCAGGACTTCATGTTCGGCAACGATTGGCAGCCTGGCACGTATGCGTTCAAGCAGGACATTGAAGCCGAAGCCGAGGACCAGGTGCGCCGCCTGCGTAATCACCCGAGCCTCGTGCTGTGGTCCGGCAACAATGAAACCGAGATGGGATTCAACTGGCCCCCACGCAACACGCTGCCGGCAGATGTAAAGTTCCAGATGTGGCAGGATTACCTCACCGAGTTCAGCGGAATCCTGCCGCGCGTGGTTGCGCGTCTTGAGCCTGAGATACCGTACTGGCCCAGCTCGCCAAGCGCCGATTACGAGCCTCTGAGCGACCGCTTCCAATCGGGCGACGCGCACGATTGGAGCGTCTGGCATGGCCGCGCTCCGTTCAGCGAATACGAGCAGCACCATTGGCGCTTCGTCACCGAATACGGATTCCAGTCTTTCCCTGAAATGCGTACGGTGGAAAGCTTCACTCTACCCGAAGATCGTAACGGCATCTTCACCGCGGTGATGCTCGCCCACCAGAAGAACAACGAAGGCAATTCAATCATCCAGGACTACATCGCCAGGGACTACCCGAAGCCAAAAGACTTCGCGAGCTTTCTCTATGTGAGCCAGGTGCTGCAAGCTGAAGGAATCAAGATTGGAGCCGAGCACTTCCGCCGCAGCCGCCCTCAGACCATGGGCTCCATCTTCTGGCAACTCAACGACTGCTGGCCTGTGGCGTCGTGGTCGAGCATCGACTACTTCGGCCGCTGGAAGGCCCTCCAATACTATGCTCGCCGCTTTTATGCTCCCATCCTGGTCTCGCCTCATGTTGAAGACGGCGCGCTGAAGGTCTACATCGTCTCCGACAAAACGCGAGCCGAACAGGGAACGCTGCGCCTGCGACTGATGGATTTTCAGGGCAAAGTATTATTGGACAAGACGCAGAGCGTTGAGATTGCGCCGCAGTCGAGCAACGTTGCCATCGCGTGGCCGCTCGACAAACTCGCCGATGTCGGCGTTGCCGACGCCGCCCGAGTCATAGCCGTTGTCAACCTGACCGTTGACGGGGTCGAAATCTCGCGAAACCTCACCTACCTCGTCCCGGTAAAGAACGTGCAGCTCCCCCAAGCACCCCTTACTGCACAATTTTCAGGGGAGAGCGGCAGTTTCAAGATTCGCATTACGTCGCCGGTACTGGCGCGCGATGTGTATCTCTCTTTTGGGGATCTTGATGCGAAAGTTTCGGATAACTATTTTGACTTGCTTCCCGGAGAATCGGCGATGATAACCGTTACGAGTCCTACTTCGATCGAGAATTTACGAGCACAGATGAAAGTCATCTCGTTGACGGACGCATTCGGGAGCGAGAAGGAGCCGACAGCGGGGGATCGATGAGCGGGAATTCGGGCAGGTAGCTGAAGGAAGTGACTGAACTTATTGCGGAGTTGGGTTCCTATTCCTATTTGTTTATCAAGACGCTCAGCGACCACGTGATTCTGTACGCCATGAGGCAAATGGAGGGCTTCTACGACAAGGACGCTATTGTGCGCTTCTTTGAGACCGAAGGGCTCGACGGCGACGTAACCGTCGAGCTTCCTCGGCCGATTCGCGCCACTGAGTCCAATTTGCTTGAGGATGTATTTTAGGGATGGTCCAGCGAGGGCCAAACCATTCACTTTCACATGATGCCATGAGAGATCAAGACGCTAAGAGTCGCAAGGTAGTAGGACGCGCGTTTTCCGGGAATTTGAATCATTTGCCTTCAAGGCGGAGGCGGCTCTTCGACTTGCAAGAGATGAGGAAGTTCGCGTCCGGGAATTCCCGCGACTTTCAGGAGTAACGAAGGTGGCGGCTCGGTCCAGGCTAATCAGCCAAGCGTTGCCTTTGATTTGCTAAAGTCTACGATGGGGATTGATTGATCTGATCGCTCATTTCCGGCGGACTCAATGCACGAAACCGTTCTAGGTCGGAGGTCTTATTTGTTTCGTTGTCGCGGTCTTTTCCTTGTCATTCTCTTTGCGGCATTGTGCTGTCCCGTAGTTGATCGCGCACAGCAAGCGGGCATGAGCGGGGGCATTGCCTCAGGTGTAGCTGCCGCCCCCGTGTATGATGCGCAGAAGCGCCCAATCACCGCCGGCGGATTCGTCGACAAAGGGCCCGTGATCTTCGAAGACATCACAAAGCAGGCGGGCCTTGCTGGTTGGCGCCACAAGATGGGCGTTCCGGAGAAGAACTTCATTGTCGAGACCAACGGCTCCGGCGTCTGCTTGCTGGACTACGACAACGATGGCTGGCTCGACATCTACCTCGTCAATGGCTCAACATTCGATGCGCTTGACGGAAAAGAGCAGTCTCCGCACGCAGCCCTGTTCCACAACAACCACGACGGCACCTTTACCGATGTGACCGGGCAGGCCGGCGTGGCCAACGACCGCTGGGGATACGGCTGCTCGGTGGCCGACTACGACAACGACGGCTGGCCCGATCTTTTCGTGGGCAACTACGGCAAGAACCGGCTCTACCACAACAACCACGATGGAACATTCACTGACGTTGCCGAAAAAGCCGGCGTGCAACTGGGCAATTGGTCGTCGGGCTCCGCTTGGGGAGACTACGATGGTGATGGCCTGCTGGACCTGTACGTTGCCGGCTATGTGCACTTCGACCGCGACAACCTGCCCGTCGGTGGAAGCAAAGCTGTAGGCTACGCGTACTGCCAATATCGAGGTGTCTCTGTCAATTGCGGCCCGCGCGGCTTGCAAGGCGAGCCAGATCATCTCTTCCATAACAACGGCGACGGAACCTTCACCGATGTAACCGTAAAGGCGAAGGTTGAGGATAAGAATCGTTATTACGGATTCACTCCGATCTTCATTTCTCTCAGCGGGAACGGCAAGCCGGATTTAATAGTGGGCAATGACTCGGATCCCAACTACCTTTACATCAACAAGGGAGATGGGACCTTCGAGGATGACAGCTACTTGTCGGGTTTCGCACTCAACGCTGACGGCCGCGAGTTTGCCTCGATGGGCATCGCCGTGGGCGACTACGAAAACAACGGCCTGATAGATTTCTTCGTCACCGATTTCGGCGACGACTACAAGGTGCTGTTCCACAACGACGGTGACGCCAGCTTTTCCGATGTGAGCTACAAAACGGGCATCGCGCAAACCACCATCCCGTTCGTCGGGTGGGGTGATGGCTTCATCGACTACGACAATGATGGCTGGCTTGATCTGTTCATGGTCAACGGCCACGTCTACCCGCAGGTCGATCAGCACGACTGGGGCACCACATTCGCCGAGCGCCCGCTTTTGTTTCACAACGTGCCCGAGGCAAGCGGTAAAGGGCGCAGGTTTGAATACGTTCCCCCGGTGGCGGGTTCGGGGCTTGCTGTGATCACTCCAGCGCGCGGCGCGGCCTTCGGCGATCTCTTCAACGATGGCAAGATCGATGTGGTCATCAATCCCATCGATGGCCCTCCGGTTCTCCTGCGCAATGTGAATCCCGACCACCACCACTGGGTGGAGATCCAGCTTGTGGGCGGACCCAAAAGCCCTCGCGACGCGACCTGTGCCACTGCCTATCTGATCGCCAACGGCATGCGTCAACGGCAGGATGTGCTGGCCAGCGGAAGCTACATCTCCGCGAACGACCGGCGCCTTCATTTCGGTCTGGGCAACGCGACCGGCGCTGGATCTCTCGAAATTCACTGGCCGTCAGGCACCAAAGAAACCATCAAATTGCCTGCAGTGGACCGTATCTATACGATCACGGAGGGCAAGGGGATCACCGGCGCGTTATGTTCCGAAAAGCCATGCGGCGAATAGGACGCACCCTCGCAAACCACTTCTGCTGCGCTGCGGTAGCGCCCACAAAGTCGATCCGAGCAATTCCTATGCGCCAGCGACCGCGCATCGCTGCAAACGGTCGCCTCGCCAGCCACAAAAAAGATCGATCTAACTCGGCGCTGCTTGAATTGGAAACTGAAGCACCCCGCGTTTTATCAGCGAAAACATCAAGTCAATCAAAACCTGCCACTTGTCGCAAAATCAGAGGATTGGTACTGATATGTCTTAGTGCTGTATCTGGAGCGCCCCGCCACGCGACAGTGCGCAGGTGCATGGTGTTAGAGGGCGCTTCTGACACAGCGACTTGAAGGAAGCCGCCTCATGGAAGGCTATGTACTTTGAATGGGGCCGATCGGATGCAGAGGTTTGACCAAGTCGCTTCGCTGGGCACGATCTGCGGTTTCGAGGTCCTGATGAAGCGCCGTGGAGGCGCGATGAGGCATCAGGAAAGGGCTTAAAAGATAGCCGATCAAGGATCTTGAATCAGACGAGAGAAGGAATCTGCGAACGCGCCGAAGCACGGGCAGTGGCCGAGGATGTGGATAGATCTTCATGCTGCGCATCTGTCTGGTTGAGGCGGCGAGCGAGGCGGGAGTTGCGCGGCGGAGAGCCGTTCGACGATACGCATGGTTGCGACGCAGAGTGGGCAGTTCCAGAGCGAGTGAGCCTGTTCGGTGGACGGTGATGCCATCGAAGCAGTCATCTTCTCCGAGCCACTGAGGAGTTTGAAACATAGCGGCAGGAGCGTAGTGCGATTGCCGAAGTCCCTGTTTGGGCCGGGCGGAGCAATTGATGTTCTCAGGATGAAGATGTCCCAAGAGCCGTCTGTTCGTGGCAACAAGTGAGTAGGAGCGACTGTGCCATATCAGGTAATCAAGAAATGGTTGAGCTATCGTGAGACCAAGATCATCGATCGCCCCATTACGGTTGCTGAGGTGGATCATGTGCGTGATGTCGTTCGGCGGCTTGCGGCCGTCTGCTTACTTGGAGAAAAACTCGACGCGAATTGTGCAGCTGTCAAGCAAGCTGCATACGGTTGGCAGCAGACCGCTGCGGCCTCAGTGGGCACTGCGCCCGAAATCACGCTCGCCGTATTAGTCCGGATGTAAGAGGAGGGTTTCCGGATCGCGGCCGAAATAAATGTGGACCAGCCATGTGCCGGATCCGCGGCGAATGATTTGGCCAATCTTGCGTACAATTTTTGTCTCCTAAGACGGAAATGCGGCACACGTGTGGCACACGTGGCCGCTGTTTAGGGTTGGTTTTTATTGATGAATCAGCGAAGGGAAGACTGACGGGGGTTCAGTACCTGCTGTTTCCCACGGGAAGGTCACAGCCCTTACCGAAGAGGGCTACCACTTGACGGGATAGGAGACAGGGGCCGGGAAAAGTGCACCCCCCTCCGACACCATTCGGTTGTTTACCAAATAGTAATATTGCGCAGCTCAGAATGCTCAGAATATTGTTGCGCGCAACCTAACCCACAACCAGCTCAGGCGTTTCAAACAGCGCGGATTCAAACTCATTCCACGCCGACAAACGAATTCCATCCGCTTCTGCTCTCTTCTGCCGTGAAGAGTCCAATGAGGCGTTCAATTCTTCTAGCAGTTCGCTCTGTTGTGGAATGGAAGGAACTGGGACTGGAAGTCCGGCAACTTCCTTGCTGTTGATGGAGGCAAGATTGGTCGTTCGCTTTGCCTTGGAACGAAAGTATGCTTGTCCGTGCCCACTGTTTATTACGGAAAGTACAAACTCCGGGAGAAGTTGGGATTGGTCAAGGCGAACCCGGAGCACATGGTTTTGGTGAACGCAGTCCTCAATTTCATCTCTCCAAATCGCGCATCTGCCCACTAGCTCAGGGCTGTTGCCTTCGCACAGCAGAACATCTCCATACTCCAAGCGGAGTTTTGGCATCTCCTCCTCGGGAACGTTGATGAATTTGATTTTTCTCAAGTCGAGGAATCCGCGTTGCACGTTTGCTACCCGGAGGTATGGCCGTGCATGAGTGGTGGGCCGGTTTGTCGGGCATTTCTGGATTCCATAACTCACCTTGCCAATCTTGCCCAGTGCTACCAAAGGCCACGGCCCAGATGCGGATTCAACCTGATTGATGTCACTCAGCACACCTGCATGACTCCACCTCTCGATCTCGGCGAACTGTGCGATGAACACGGGCCGATCCGGCAGCAGCGGCGGAGGCGCAACGCCCAACTCGGATTCGAACGCCTGCCAGCCTGCTTGCTCTAGTGCATGAGCTTCATGCTCCTTGCTTGCCGCCTCATTCAGCGCGGCAGAGTAGCGAGCAACGAGTTCATCCTGTTCAGGCAAGGATGGGACAGGAACGGACAGGGATAGGAAACCTTCGGGAGTAATTCGTTTGCGTCCGCTCGTGCCCGAAGCTTTGCTTTGCAAATCGGCGCGGAAATGTGTGGCTTGGAGCAGACGGCGAAGGTAGACGGGGCGCAGCTTGTCCGGCTTCGGAATGAAAATCGGGTATTCACTGGTGACAATCGCTTTTGGGATTTCATCTGGAATCAGGCCGATGGCTCCATTGCGCGCATCGATTTTTGAGAAAACCAAATCGCCAGGATATGCAGCGAACATAGCGCCCTTGAATGAAACCTCCCGCTCACGCGGAATCACCGCACCAGAGAACTTGATAGTAATTGCCTGCCAGTCTCCGAGCTTGCCTTTCAGCGTGACAGGTTCTTTCCGCAGCTCAAGCACATCGCTCAAGAGCGCAACCGGGAATTGGCTTGATCGCTGCTCACCGCCATTTGTCTCAATTCATCGCTCAATATCCCTCCACTGCCGGATTACGCAGCGGAGGGCAGCGGAAAATTTGGCGCATCCTCTGGCTTGGCACCATTGGCAATCCACGTCTCGAAATTGCGGTACTCGGACAGGAGGGCCGGAAAGTCGTTCGGAACTTGATCCCCGGTCTCTCCGGTGGACGTGATACCAACCACCTTAGGAGCGGCAATGAAAACCGGGTAATTGAAAAGTTCGCGCACGCGCGCCCAGAGAGCCGCATTCTGCGCTTCATCGACGGCCCGATACTTTGCCCTGAGTTCTGACAGTAGGGCGTCGCTGGCCTTTTGTGCCGCCACGATTGCAGAGAATGCTTGTTTCTTGAGCCCGGCGGCGGCCTTGCGGTTCTTTTCCGAAACCTTCTCAACCCATGAGGGCTTCCCCTGTATCGTTGGTCCGATACCGCGCGGATAGGCTGGCGCTTCGCCATGTTCCCAAGCCGGAAGTGTCCGGCTGACTCCAAGCGGTTTCAGTTGGGCCAAGAGCTTGGATGCTTTGTCACTGTCACCGCTCACAATGCGTGGAGCATATTCCGAATGCAGCGCGATCCGCTGTTTGTCGAATTTGGAATGTAGTTCGGAAAAAGCCTTTGTCCATGAGGCTTCCCATGTGGCGCTCTCTTGCTCAGTGAATCTCCGCATGAATACGAGGGATGCCTTCACCGTTGCATTGCTAGAGCGAAATGTTTCCTCCGGAAGGCTTACAACTGCTAACAGTTTGGCGCGGCCCTCTGCCCAGCGGCGAAGCCATGCCAGCGAAGGGTTGTTCAGGTTCCCATCGGGAAGGACAATGCCCATCCGCCCGCCCGGCTTCAAAAGGCTCAGGCACCTCTCAACAAAGATAAGTTCAGTCGGCCGATTCTTCTTGTTCTTGCCGATTTCAAACAAATCAAGGATGGTGAGCTTTTCCGTGGTTGCCTGCACCAGCCTGTCGTGCGCTTGTTCCCAATCTGAGCCGTACCGCTTCTTGCATTCTTTGACATACGCCTGATCAGTAGGAACCCGCGTTTCCTCAGTTCCGCCCACCTTTTGATCGGAACCTACATTTGCCCCAAACGGCGGATTCGTGAAAACCAGATCAAAGCGCCCGGTGAAGATACCGTTTATATCGAGCAGGCCATCATGATAGTGAATCCCGCCGTGCCCGTCACCGTGCATAATCATGTTCATCTTCGCCGTGCGCGCGGCGCGCGGTTCGGCGTCTGTACCGAAAATGCATTGCCAAGCCAAACGCCCAACGCGGGTGTTGATCGGCCTATTTTCTTCATCACTCGGCAGAAGCTCACGATTGAGGTTTGAGAACGCATCTGCAATTTGACGGTCTTCTTCCTCTGCTTGGAGCTTCAAAGCCTCAATCCGCTCGCGTTCTTTGTCCTTCTGCGCCTGAATATCTGCCATAATCTGCGCGCGCACATGCTCAAAGGCGCGAATCAAGAATCCACCTGAACCGGAGGCCGGATCGCAAATCAGTTGCCCCTCTTGCGGGTTGAGCAAGTTCACCATGAAATCGACGATGGGGCGAGGTGTGAAGAATTGACCCAACTCACCCCGGAACGTCGTTCCAAGGAACTTTTCAAAAGCAATCCCCTTGATGTCATCTCCAGTTTTGGATAGGTCAAACCGCTCCAGCTTTTTCACGATGCGCCGGAAAGTCTCTTCCGAGATTTCCAGCTTATCTGTATCCGAGAAAAGATCGTCTGCTTTGTAATACTTCTTGGTCAGATCGAACAAGGCATCGTGAACGGATGGCTCATTTGGCATTCGATCCTTGTTCCTTCTGTCCAGGTACTCTGTAGTGAAAGTCCCGTGCCGTCCAGTCCTTTCCACGTACATCTTGATAAAGAGAATCTTGGAAATTGCATCGAAGGCACGCCCTGGGTCCATCTTGTGCACATCTCTAAGGATGCAGTGGCAATCAAAGAGTAGGTCCTGAAACTCTTTGCGGTTGAACGTCCGCAACGATTCCAGAATTTCTTTTAGGCGCTTTGCATTGCCCCAGTCAGTCGCCTTGGGAATTTCATTGATCGCAACGAATTCCCCCGGCAAGCCTGGCACCAACTTGAATGGCGTCGTATGTCGGACGTTCGTAGCAACGAAGAAAGTACAGCCTACCGCACGAGCATAGGTCTCGCCTTGATAGTAGTCGCCTTCTTGAATCTGGATTGCGTCGGTTTTGCACTCCACCACAAGCACGGGGCTGGCGTTGTGCTGCTTATCTGAGGCGGAATCCCAAACAACAATATCGGCGCGAGGGCTTTTGTGACCGTGCTGGGTCCGGCGTTCCTGATCCATCTGCTCCAGCGAATATTCGTAGTCCTGCACCAGAGTACGGATGAACTTCTGCCGGACGATCTCTTCAGGCTTCGCGGTTATGTCCCGCCATTCCTTCCTGAGCGGAATCCAGAGCCAATTCCCCGATTGGTGGAGTGAATCGGCGGCGGCGGGAAACGGCGTAGCGGGCGCTTGGCTCGGCTTCTTTGATTTGGGCATGACTAGAGGCTCCGCTGATAAGCGTAACAGTTTGGATGGCTGAAGAGAGGACGCGTAGCCGCTACTATCCGCGCCACGGGAATGAATCCCCAATTTCAAGAACCTGGCGAGTGAGGCGTATAATTTGACGTTTTCGAGTTCAAAAAGAAACTTCCAGGGAAAGTCTCGTGCGCAAATTGAAGGTTAAACCACCAAAGCAGGCACTGCTGACGATAACCCGTAGCCGCCAATGGACCGACAAAATGGTCTACATTCTGGCGGCCAATAAGCCACACAAATACAGAAATGGGCGTTCCCAAATCCTTTATATTGGCACGACGAAAAGGGGTGCCGATAGACCAGCAGCTTCGGCGGTAAATAAAGCAAGTGCGGCTTTCTACAAGCTGCGCGGCGTCAAAACAATTGATGTCCATATTGTGACGTGCTCCCCGCGCAGAGCAATGCAGACGTGGAAACGACTTGAGTCGGCATTGCTTGATGTCTTCCGGAATAGATATTTTCAGCTACCCAGATACAACAAGGTGCGTCCCACAACCACGGAAGGACTGTTCAGCACGAAAGCGTTGACCAAAATCATAGGCAAGTTCGATGCCAGTTAGCCGGGTTGCGCAGTCTGAGGGCTCAAAGGTGCCTAACCAATTCGCCGCAGGGAATCGATCAATAACCTCTGGTTGCGCGGATGTGGCCGCGATTTTCCTGTTCTCCAATTAATTAGCGCCCTGCGCGAAAACCCCGTCTCTTTGCACAATTTCGGCAACGACATTTTCTTCAATGCTGGCCTGATCTTGCGTTCCCAATCATCACGGCTTGGGTCAACGAATTCGGTGTAAGCATCTGCTGCGGAATGGATTAACCCCGCACCGATTTCCTCAAGCTCATTCGATTCCTTTCCGATAAATCGGATTCGGTCGATAGCGACGTGTCGGCGCTGGAGCAATCCACGTGTGTCTTTCTCGCAAATTGTTCCTTTCGAGTCCAGGCATTTGGGCTCTGCGTGAAATTCATACTCGGAGATCACATCTCCAAATGTCTTTACACTCGCTGTTTGCCTGCTCGAAAAATGCTGTGAAGCGGAAATTCGAAATGATTTCCCTGAATACTGGTCAATCCATTTCAATTGAGGCCACTTTGTAGGGTCTGTTTCATAGGGCGCGATCAGATGGAAGCGCGTTGGATCAGTACCGACAGGATGGCCCATCGGTCCCACGTGGCAACTCAGCAAGAAATTGAAGGGCTTGATTTGCTGCGAGTAGTCCGCTTTTGAGTTCAGGTTTTCCAGCGCACGAAGAATCGCCGGATTGCTCACAGTAACACGCCCTATGGCTGGAGTGTTTTGAAATGGAATTGGGCGCGTTCGCTTGGCGGTCGCTGGATTTAATATTCCCTGCCACACATGCGCAATCCACTCTCTGTCTTCCCGCTCCGGATCGATGGGATTCAGTAGATGACCGAGCCCGTGTTCAGACCAATGATTTTCGCTGCTGTTTTTTCCTTTCCTAAGTAGTTCCGATGCACCTCGATTGTTGCGGAGAAAAAGCGCATAGCGCTTTGCTGAAATTGCGTAGCACCAAAGTTGCCGCTGATCTCCAGTCTCAGGGCTAAAGTTGTCCTCTTCAATCTTGAGAATTGACCCCAGCACAGCAGATTTGTCGTACGGGTTTAGTAATCTGAACCGATTGGCAATTCCCTCTACTTGTCTCCAGGAAAGAGCCTTGACAGCTTTCGTTCCATCTCTCTTGCGTTGGTACCCTCCCGGACAATCGACAAGCCCACCGCACTCGGTGGCAACAATCGCCATTGAGTCAGTATCCTCCATTGCATATGTACCGCCGAGATCGGTAACACATCTTTCGAGTAGTGCGAGCATCAGCCGTGCCGCGCCAGTGATTAGAGAGGCAAACGGCGAAAAGCAGAATTCTCCGGGAATCTCTGGATTTTGCACTCGACACGAAAACGGTTCTGCATCCAAACCGTGACAATGAACCAACACTCTGTCACTTGAGTCCTGGCGATTCATTTCGGCGTAAATGCCATAGCTCGCCGAATTCGCTAGCACCTTCAGAGCTTTATCAAGCCGTTCCCGTTCTATGCCTGAAAGGTCCGTTCTGAGAGAGAGTCGCTTCCGTTCTTCAATTACAACCCTAAAGAAATCTTGTTTTCGCGGATCAACTTTGATCTTCCCGCGCAGTTTAGTTGGTCGCAAATTCGGTACTATCCCATGAGGCTCAAGAATGAACGAATCAACAACTTGCGGAATGCGCCCGGTCAGGATGACAGATGCAACAACATCGGGCAGGGAAAACCAGAGAGCATCTTTTGAATCGTTGGCATAAAGGTGATTGATGCCGACTTGCCAATCGTTTGTTGCAGGGTTGTATTTGCAGCGTGACGGCAAAATATCCCCCTGTGGCACGACACGAACAAAGGCTGTCAATCGTTCCCATGTGCTTTGCTTGAATAAGCCATCGACTGTTATCCGTTTCAGAAGTGATTCAATCTCGTTGTTGCAGCCTGTTCGTATTTTGATTTCATTTGAAATTACGAATTGCCAAAGATTTAGCAGACTATTGACGGTGGAGTACATTGATAGAAAATCTGTGTAGACAACGGGCACAGCGAACTTTCTGATGTGAGCACTTGTTCGGCCTCCGAAAAATGCCGATTGCGCATAGCCGATAAATGGCTGCAAATTCTGCTGTCTGTCCAGCACGGGAGAAATGCCCATTGCTCGCAAATATGCTTTGCCGTTTGACGCAGGCGAAAACGCACTTGTTGCCCGAAGTTGAATTGGATGCCGGTCAAATTCTTGCAGCAACTTTTCAGCCAGTTCCGAAGTTGCTTCAACATCCCTTCGGCAATAGTCAATGTATTGTTCGGTGATCTTGCCGTGTTCCGATGTGGCTAATTTTCCGTGCTCAACGCCAAACGCATCGCACGCAGATTTGAGGGAGTGGCTTCTGTCCAATGCAAACGCGAGCGTCCTGAGATCAAGGAAGTTTCCCCGAAATGTTCTCGCTTTTCCAGTGTTTTTGTCGGTGTCCAGATCATAGCTGTCCGGGCTCTTTCTGGCCGTGAAACCGATCAGGGCGCGTTTGCTGTCAATATGCCTGATCCCGATTCGAGGCCGGAATGCATTTCTCTTCCGGCGTCCCTTCTTGTCAACATATGACCAGAGCCCAATCGAGAATCCTCCTGAGAATTCTCCTCTGGATGGTGCGACATCGAAACCGATGCGTGACAGATCAAAAGGAAGGTTAAAGCCAACGACCAAACACCTGGCCTTGTATGCGGCGCGAAAAAGATCATCAAGAAATTCGTCTAGCGACAACACGTCAAGTGTGCGTCGGCCATGCTGCGCAACGTTTGCTGAATGATTTCCTGCATACTTTTTCAGCGCAGTGATTTCAGCCTTGGATAAATCGCGCGCGTGAAAAAGAGCTTCGCGGACACACTGCCCCTCAACAATGAACCGGAAGCATCCGAACAGCAGACTTTGCGTCGCATCTGTCCGCGTCTCTGTGTCAAAGACGAGCATTGCACTGGGGCGATGCCACGGCGGATGCACTCTCGGTCTGCGTGTTTCTCCATCAACTTCAGGGTAAACGCGAACTGCAACGTCCAGGGGACTGGCTTCGCACACTTAAAGCTCCCTATCGCCGTGGTGCTGTGAAACCAATTCTCAAGATCAGCCAGTATTGCTCTCCGAACTCACAGACCAATTTGTCGTGTAACGTCTCCAAGAATTCAGCTATCCAGTAAACAAGGTTCTCGATTAGGTAGATGACGTAATCGCAGAGACTCCGAATGCACGCAGCAGCAGCCAGAACAGGTGAGCCAGTCGGATTCTCGCGAGTCTTTTGCGGCCAGTCGTACATAGCCGGAGTTAAGATTGCGCGATGGTCATTTGCAGGCACCTGAATTGTCAAACAGTGGTTTGCCCGCCCTGCGACGTGATGGTGATCCATGATAGAGAACCCCTTTTTCTTCCGTTGACATTCCGCGCAAATGACAGGGTTTGTACCAGTAATCAGCGCTTCAAGCCGCGACTCCCCGCAGTATGCACACTTGCTGCCGACTCCTACGCGACGTTGCGCGCGGATTCGGCGCTGTTCTTTTCCTATCGGATCACGTGTAGGTATTTTGTTTTGCATTAGGCTGCGCTCCTGTATAGAGATTCAAATGACAGAACTCCGGCTGATCCAAGCTTCTGTAGTACCGCTAGGTCCGTCACGAGCTTGATCCGGTTGCCTTTTTCGTCTAGAAGTTTCAAGCGACGGAATTTCTTGAGCTTGGAAGAATCTCCCGTCCGAAGAAATTTCTGGACAGCATCGCTGTACTCAGCAATCTTGCTGGCGATGTCTGAGCCGCGCACGGCAACCTCTATCAGACCTTCCGGGCTCGGAATCACAAGCACTCGGAGTAATTTGTCGCTGGGCTTTGCGACGTATCGCCCACTCTTTGTTTTCCGCAGCGATGATCCTGCGCGTGCACGAACTGCGCGGGGATCAAGGCCAAACTCGTGCGAGGCTTTGGTGAGTGAGACACCTTCAGATCGCATCTTTGCGATCACGTGAACCACTCTGTTCCAGGTCTCTTGTTGGTTATCAGGAAGGGCAAAGAATTGCTTTGACGTTCTAGGCCGCTGGACTCTCCTTTTGGCGACAGTCGGCGATTTCTGATCCGATTTCTTGCTTTTGCTTTTCGTTGCCCTCTTGCTAGTGCCTTTCTTTGGCGCGGCTGTTCGCTGGCTCAGTCGCTTAGGAATTGTCAGTTTGCCGTTTGTTGTCTTTTTGTTCATGGTCACATGACTCGGCGACTTCGTGGACTTGCGCTTCAGGCTTTTCTTCTTTGCCATTTCGATTTCCTTTCGGGGTTGAGATTTTGAACCACGATGGGAATTGTGGAATATCGTTTGAGTCTCAACAAGTGGTTCCGTATTGCTTTCAGCGCTCCAAATCAGATGGGATGTTCTGACTGGCCCAAGTCAAAACGGTAGGAGGGTTTTGACTCAATGCACCAGAACCCAAAAGAGTGGTTTTGGTAGTCTTGAAGCGCACGGGACCAAAGGGGGCATTTCGATTGAAACCAGAAACCCAAACGGCAATCCTTAACACAGCCATGAGAATTTTCACAGATATAGGCAAAGCTCTAGGCGCCGAGTCTCCGGGCTATGAACAGGGCGTTCGCGTCCTTGGCGAATACGGAAACAAAACGGTGTTTGAAGTTGTCTCAGAGTTTCTTAGGAAGATCGCACCTGTTGCGGGAAGCGAGCACACATTGACATCCGACACGATTCAAGGATTCGTGCAAGCGATGGAAACCCGCGAAAAAGCAGAATTTGTGTTGTCCCAATTACCAGACCCAAATCCAAAGTTGCTTCAATGGGCGCTAAAAGAAGCCTCAAGGTTCCCGTCTGAAGTCCGAAGGTTATTAAGTGAGTTCAGTCAGCAGCTTCCCCAACCGGCGGGGGGCCGGAATAGAATATTCCGAACGCCGGAAGTCGAACGCAAAGCGCGCGCAGAAGTGACTCGGCTAATGACCGATGAAGGTTTGAATTTCCCCGCCGCGAAAAGAAAGTATGCGCGCCAAAAAGGCGTCAGCTTATCGTCAGTTCAAAGACTCTTTAGAGGAGAAAAAAGACGTGTAGAAAAGCAGGAAGGGTACTAAAATATAAGTACGGGCCTGCACCTGTTACGAGCAGGCAACAGGCCCTGACCACCAAAGGAGAGTGCACTCCAATGGCAGCTACTCAAACCGTAGCGCAGCTACCCGACTTGCGCAAAGTGAATGCAGTTAGCATTCACGAATCTTCCCATCTGAAATCTTCAACCCTGAAACCCAGTCATGGAGTAATCACTCTATCTGGCTACGGCATCGGCGTTCGCGTGGATCGTGGACACCTGATTCTCGAAGATGGGATTGGCACTGAACGAAGTCACTGCCGATTGCCGCGAGTCGATCACGGGCTCAGGCGGTTGGTCGTGATTGGGTCCGATGGCATGGTCTCATTAGGTGCCTTGCGATGGATGGCCGATCAAAACGCTTCATTCGTAATGCTGGACCGAGACGGGTCAGTGCTGATAGCAACCGGGCCAGTACGTTCCTCCGATGCGAAGCTCCGACGGGCTCAGGCGATGGCTCTGGAAAATGGTTCCGCGTTGCGGATCAGCCGCGATCTGATCGACCGGAAACTCGTGGGCCAAGAGAGGGTAGCAAGTGACGGGCTCGCCAATGAGCCCGCAGCCTCTGCGATACGCCGACTCCGTTCCGATCTGGCCGGTGCCCAGTCAATCGATACAGTTCGGCTCATCGAATCACAAGCCGCTAGAGTTTATTGGTCGGCATGGCGCACACTGCCGATCATGTTCCCGAAGAGTGATCTGCGCAATGTCCCCGAGCATTGGCGCGCGTTCGGATCGCGCGTCTCAGCGCTGACTGGATCGCCGCGACTTGCCACGAATCCGGCGAATGCAATTTTGAACTATCTCTATGCCGTGCTTGAAGCAGAGACGCGACTCGCCGCCGCGACATTAGGGCTTGATCCTGGAATCGGAGTTCTGCACGTCGATACGCACTATCGCGACAGCTTGGCATGTGACTTGATGGAACCGATTCGGCCCGATGTCGATGCATTCGTGCTGAAATGGCTGAGACGTGATCCTTTCCCGCGCAGCAACTTCTTTGAGCAACGCGACGGAAACTGCCGTTTGATGGCAGACTTTACATCAACTCTTTCTCAAACCGCTCCGACGTGGGCGCGACTGGTTGCGCCTATTGCCGAGTGGTTCGCGCGCGAGATCAGCATTTCGGGAAGTAAGCGTCCATACAATATTCCCGCGCGGCTCACGCAACGGCACAAGCGGGAAGTGAGGGGCGGAAATCCGATTCCCGTAGCGAATTCACCGTTCAAACCAAAGAGGCTCTGTCGCGGTTGCGGGAGAGAGATTGAGTATCGGGCCTCTCATTGCAAATCGTGCGTGAGGGGAATTCTGTCCGCAAACATCACGAAGATTGCTGCAAAAGCCGGAAGGGTTGCGGCTCTGTCTCCCAGTGCTCAGATCAAGCGAGCGGCTACCCAAAAAACCAACGCGCGGGCGCGATACGATTGGAATTCATCAGATCAACCCGTTTGGCTCACGAGCGATTTCTACTCTACGAAGATTCTGCCTAGTCTTGCCTCCGTTTCTAGTGCTTCGATAGCGAGGCGCCTCAGCGTGTCGTACAGCTATGCAGACGATATTCGAAAGGGGCGAATGCCCCATCCAAGGCACTGGAGGGCGTTGGCAGAACTCGCTGGACAGGGTGATGGATGAGAAATCACCTGATTCGGGCACTGCTTGATTCATCATGCCCGCCTATAGGCTAGGTTTTCGGCGTTCTCGACGTTTTGAGCAGAGCTTCCATTCGCAATACAACCTCTGATGGACGCACTTTCAACACCCCGGCCAACTTCACGAGGGAGCGAATCGTTGGGCTGCGGACACCTCTCTCCACAAGACTGATATATGTCCTGTCAAATTCGCACTCGAACGCAAGCTCTTCTTGGGACATCTCGCGACTCAAGCGGATTTCCCGGAGAGCTTGACCGAAAGCCTTTGCCGGGCCAGAGTTGGGCTGGATTTGCTTGCGCGGATGTGATCCCACATACGGAATGCTGATATACTTGGCGACGATAGTCCCACGGACAATGGTCTACATTTCTGCCCGACTGTGAAGGGGGAGATATTCCATGCGAGCTTCCAAGGTGCTTAACACCATTGCGAAATTGAATTCAGTTCCGTTGTTGTGTGCGCTGCTTCTCTCTGTCAACACAGCATGTGCTTCTTCGCGAATTGGGGGAACATACGTTGCTCACGGCGAGCGGTTCGTCGAGATATTGCAATTGACGGAATCGCAAGACGGACAGATTACCGGTGTCCTTAACACAATGGAACTGAAGAACGATGGCAGTATCGATACAGATGAAGCTTCTATAACCAGCGGAACAATTGACGGCGATCAGCTTACGTTGCACATCTCAGAGTTGGCAGTCTTTGGGGAAAACATCGCGGGAACGGTGAGCGGAAGCACGATTCGACTTCAGTCAACCGGAAAAGATGGTTCAGTGCTAACGTGGGAATTCCAGCGGGCCTCTCTTGAAGAATTCAAAACCTACGCAGATCGCCTCAAGTCTGAAGGTGCTGCGATAGTTCTTAACTCAAAGCTCATGAGTTCTGCTCAAGAGGTTCGTCAGACAGTTTTGAATGCTGAAGCGTGGATATCGAACTCTGAGGTGCACGCCCAGAGAATATCGGCTGTAAGGGATTATTACCAAAAGCTCGAAAATAGAATGCGTTCGCTTATTGCGCAGGAACGCGCGACACCAAACTCCGTGGCTAGGACTCAAATCTCAGTAGCGGTGATTCAAGTGGACGTAACGGGGACCCAGTCGGATGTGCAGGTGAGTCAGCTTTGGGATCAAACAATTGTAAATTCGGGACAAAGTCTCATCAAGCAGTTTGCCAATTATCCGTCGAATTGCTTTACTTTGACCGAACTCCAGGGGCGAGGCGCAACCTTACAGAACGCAGAAGAATGGCAGAATGCTTGCCAACAAATGCTGATTGAGCGCATGAAGTTCGAGCCAGCGTTCGACAGCATCATCGGACAGAGAGCCGATCTGAAATCTTTTCAGGCAGCAGCAAAATCACGCAGGCAGGCCATTGTTGATGAAGCAAGCCGACTTCAGTAAGAAACAGGCTTTCAATTCCACCTAAAGGGATAACAGGGCAATGGCGAAGAACCGAAATGATTGGCGCGCGCGGTCCCTTGCACTTCTCGGAACCTCTGTCACATCAATTACGAGGGCATTCAAAAGCAAAGTCGATGAGAAGAAACACGCAGCGCATCTCAGAACCAAATACCCGGAAACGGTTGTCCAACGCATGATCAGCGAACGAGTCTGGCAGGGTCAGACTTCTACTGAACTTGCCGATTCGCTTGGGAGCCCGTCGAGTGTAGATCGAAAGCTTCTCGCAACAAGAACACGAGAAATATGGAAGTACTATCCTCGCGGGGTCAATCGATATGGTCTTCGGATAACGCTAGATGATGGCATGGTTGTTGGATGGGACTCGAAAGGTTGAGAGCTATTTGGTGGAGTACACGGCCAATTCTATGCCTGTAGTGATGAGACAAACGGGAATAGAACGGGTTTCCTTCCACACTTCAAATGTCGCTCTTTGATAAATCTCGGCGCTGTTCCCGTCTCCGATGGAATGAGACCTTTTAACCGATGGGGAGTCACTCGTCGTGGTAGTCTTGGGCCACACCGTACTATGCCCGAAGACTTGATCCAGTTTTGGAGTCGCTGCCATTTAGATGCGCCTCTCTTCGTGCACCCCGACGATTTACCATTCCTCAAGAAAGACATAGAGTCCCAACACCCGACCAGTTTCGGTGATTTTTTGTCCTGTCCGCGTTTCGGAAATCGAAAGGACAAGCACTTTCACCTCTCGCTCCGCCCGGTCCCCTACGTGGGAGACGTGAGACGCGCGAAGGTTGTCATCCTCACGCTCAATCCGGGCCTCGAATTTGGCGACTATTGGGCAGAATTCGAGGTGCCTGAGTTCCGTAGAAGCCTTGAACGCAACCTTTACCAATCATTCGATCACACTGGATATCCCTTTCTATGCCTTAACCCGCAATTCTGCTGGTGGGGAGGATTCAGGTGGTGGGAAGGAAAGCTTCGAGATGTAATCCGGCGGATCGCCGACTTGCGTTTTTCCGGGAGTTACCTAGAGGCACTCCGTTTCATGGCACAGAATTTAGCGTGTCTTGAACTCTTTCCCTACCATTCCACATCTTTTGCTCATCACGGACTGAGGAAAAGTCTTCCTTCCGCGTTACAGGCCCAGTCATTTTTTCAAAAACACCTGAAGCCAGATGCAATTGAAGGTAAGCGGACCGTGATCGTGACTCGCCAGACGGAGAGCTGGAAAATTGAGAAGAGCAAAGGAGACTTGATCGTTTATGGAAAAGGTCAGGCCAGAGGTGCCAGCCTGAGTGCTGATTCTAAAGGTGGCAAAGCAATCCTGAAGAGGTTCGGCATTTTCTGATGCTCTTAGGCGCGTTCGGGGCGGTCAACCGGCCATACGGAAATTACTATTCAGTAAACATTGCAGCGTCTCAAACAGGGGGTGCACTTTTCCCGGCCCCTGTCTCCTATCCCGGCTACCACTTGACCTTGCTTATCAGGTCATGCAGACTCTCGCTCTCCGCCGGCCGCAGGTAACGCATAGTCGATTTGATGTCTTTGTGTCCCATGAGCATCTGAACCGTTCGCAAGTCCATGCCGGGAGTCTGCAGGGCTCGAGTTGCGAACGTTCTCCTGAATTTATGAAGCTCCCACCCAGAGCAGCCGGTGTGACCCGGCTGGCATCCTTCACAATGGCCGCAGCCCAGCTTCTCTCTCTTGACGATTCTTTTCAGCAGTCTCAGCAGCTTCCTGTTCGGGTGATCGCGCGCTGTCCCGACTACGAGTGTCGTGTTTGGCTTGGCGCGCTTGCGCGCCTTAAGCGCAATGAGCAGATCGACAGGGATTGGTAAATCACGCTGCTCGTAATCCTTCACCTTGAACTGCCACTTCGGATTGCCCTGAACCCGAAGCATTTTTCTTTCCAGATCGACCGAAGTCCAGGTCAGATGCACAATCTCCTGGTCTCGGAGTCCGCATTTGAGAGCCAACAAAATCACGAGATGCATGTAGGGGTCGGCGGCACCCAGAATACTGCTGACCTCATCCGGCGTGTAGACAGTGGGCAGTTCAAGCTCGTACTTCGGTTTCGGCGGCAGCTCCTTTTTGTCGAACCCAGCGAAGCGCAGCCACGACGCCAGGCGTACGTGCTTGTTAGCTACGGTGCGGTCTTCGCATCCTCGCTTGCGCAGCGCCTCATGGAATTGGAGAACATCCTGGCGAGTCAGTTCATCGATGTAGGTCTTGCGCACCAGTCCTATGAATTCTTCTGTGACATTCCTGGCCTGCTCGGCAGCCTCGATCGCCTGACGCGCGACGGCGTCGTCGATGTACTGCTGAGATGTGCCGCGGAGCGTCCTTCGCTCTTCCGCGATCTCGACTCTGATGCCAGCCCGCTCAGCAATTGCCTTCGCGGTCGACTGGCTTTCGATGCGGTGCCGCAACCCCTCAGCCTGGACGGGATTCCTTCCCGCGTTCTTGTACTTGAGCTTTCGCTTCTCGTAATAGCGGACCTCATACCTGAAGTCATCAACGTGCACCGGCATGTTGTCGATCAGCGCATACCCGGGCCGGATTCTCCCGTTCGCGTCGCGGACAACCGAGGCCCTGGGCCAGCCCTTCGCGGTTTTGTACCTGATGACCAGAGGGCTTTTCGGTCTGCCATGGCTCAATTGTATTACCACCGTATTAACACGGAAATATTAATACTGAAAACAAATAAGTTAAGTGTACAAATCCGAGAATCCCTCTCTCTCCGCCACGCAGTCTAGACTGTTCGATTTTGTATAACGTACATAGAGAAAAGCCCCGCCATTCGGGCCATTTCTGGAAGTTTCTTCCACTAGAGAATTTCTCCAGCCACCGAAATCTAGCCTCCAAATAGGCCTTTTCTCTGACCCGATCACCCGAGGTCCGGTTTTTGTATCGGCTATAGCCAACTGCGTCGTGGTAGGCGTGGCGCATGCCGTCGTTTCGGAAGCGGTCGTGGCAGTGGTGGAGAAGCGACCCGGGGTTGAACTGAACCGGCAGGAACTGGATCGGCACGCGCGTTCATTGCCATCCTACATGCGGCCGCGCCATTGGATCATTCTCGAGCCCGGTCGGATGCCGCTGAACCGGGTGGTCAAGCCGGACTACGGCCGCGCCCACGAAATAGCTCTGAAGGAGATCGCGCAGTTGCGCGCCCGCGGCGAGTGGGACAGAGGTCACAGATAAAGCCCTAGATGAACTCCGCCGGGTCGATCTCGCAGCTAGGTATGCCGACCAAGTTCGCCTGCCAGATCGCGGCTAGCCGCGATCTGGCTGAAACAAAAACAGGCCGAGAACTAACATTCAATCTGGCTCAGAAATACCGGGGCCGATCACGCCGCGCTACACTAACACTTCCACTCGTACAAATTACCGGGCAGGCCACTCCAGCGTGCCTGCTTGTTGGCCGCGGATTCCGTGCTCATTGCGGATCCTCCTCCAGTTCTGCATCCCTCTCGGAAATCAGTCGCAAGGGGCCCAGAATCCCCGAGGGTAGCGGTTGCAGATGATCCATGTCCTGCGGCGTGAACTTCTCTCCGTAGCGCAGGTTGAGCAAGCGGTAATCCGGCGCGGCGCGCCCTGAGAGCTCGTTGATGGCGGTGTTGGCCACAACAAGCTTCAGTTCGTTCGTGCCCGGGTGCAGCAGGGGCGCAACATCCAGGTTGAACGGCGGATGCCACACCGCTCCTGCCAATTTTCCGTTCACGAAAACCAGGGCCGCATCGCGCAGTGGCGGGTCGTACCACGTGCGCATTCCCGCTTGATGAAGCTGCGTGCGCTCTAGAGGCGTTCCCTCGCCAAAACTTAGAAACACGGTGCCGGCACGGGCCACCGAATCGGAAATCTCGACTTCGCGCTCATAGGTCGCCGTCCCGGAGTAGTATTTCTGCACTTCGTCGTCGGCCCACGAATGCAGCGTCTTCATTGTCTCCGTCGCGCCGGTCTTGTCAAACGTCACCTTCCAATCGTGGGTCAGGTCGACCGGCGCAAACTGCGCGGGGGGCTGCTGATTTAATGCGGGCGCGGCATGATCGGTGAAGACCACCACCCTCGATTCATAGGGCTCGAGATGCATAGACAGCGCGCGGTTTGCTCCCGCGCCGGTGACCTTGCAGCTAAACGGATCCCACCACTCCGCGCCGGTTCTCGCGGTGCGGAAGGTGGCGTAGAACGTATGCGCGTGGTTATCGGTGTTGGCCAAAAAATAAATGTCCGCATCCGGCAGCTTGCGATGGATGAAGCCGATCGTTGGCGTTGCCGGGGAGATCGCCACATCCGGCGGGAGCACCGCGCCGATGGCCCCTCTCAGCGCGGCAGGGCTGGCAACAAGTCTGGCATTCTTCGCGCCGGCCGCAAACAACTCCCGTGAGACTTGTTCCACGGCAGCCGAATTGCGTGGAGCTTCTTTGAAGCCCGGCGCGCGCGACGGAAGGCTCTTCATGGCGATCACCAGGCCGCCGCGCCGCGCGAAGTCCTCGATGCGCCGATAGGTCGCGACCGGCAATCGCTCCACGCTGGGCAGGATCAGCACCGGATAACGAATGCCCTCGCGATCGATGGCCGCCGAGTCAATGAAGTCGAAGTTGTAGCCCGCATCGAGAATCGCTGGAACCAGATTGGGCCCCAGCAGTTGAGGCATCTTGTCTGTAACGGAGACGTGGCCCGGGTGGAACCGGGCCTGTGCGTCTTCTTCGGGGAGCAGCACCGCAATGTCGTTGGCTGGCTCGCCCTGGCGCAGCAGATAGCTCATGCGCGCGAGATAACTCGTCACGTCCGGCATCACAATCCACCAGGGATTGTGATCGTTGAAGACTGCCGCAGCGTAAAACGACCAGCCGGGATTGCCGGCCGAGGGCGGCGAATAGGGCCAACCGTGGCCCACGAGCTGATTGATTCCCTGCAAAAAGAACGTGTCTGCCTCGGCCTTCATGTCGAGCGGTGTGGCGCGGAAGGACGGTGAATGTAGCCACGTCCACGTCTCCGACGATGTGATGGGCCGCCCATACACGTGGCTTGCCGATGTCGCCCATCGCGTATACGAGAACGGTCCGTGCCATTGCGAGCCTTCGCCCTCAGGCAGATCGACGAGTGCGTTGCTCGAGAGCGTGACGGCGGGTGTTCCGTAGCTCTGCGAGCGGAACCGCGTGTGATGCTCGCGCGCCCAAGTGTTCAGTGGCGTCAAATAGTGCTCGTCGATCAGCTCGGCCAGCGTGCGGCCCCAGTCGTAGCGCATGTCGGCGGCCTCAGGCGTGGTCCCGGCCACGAGCTCCGGCAGGTGCGGCGTCAGGTCGTACCCGCGGCGCGTGCGGAACTCGTCGAGGAAGTCGGGCGTCCAGTCGGACTCGTATACCTCCAGGCTGTCGCTGAAGACCGAGTAGGGGGTGTTCTTCCCGCAAGCACGGATGAGTGGATCGGCGACGGTCTTCAAGTGGTTCTGAATCGCCTCCATGCTGAAGTGATCGAGGACAAATCCCTCCGCACCGACGGCTGCACGTTTCACCTGTTGCCCGGTGCGGCTGGAGATGAAGAAGAGCACGACATGTGGGCCCGAAAGGCCAGCAGGCAGGGTCAGCCTGTAGGCGCCAATGGTCTCCAACTGCTGTGTGTGTTCCGCATCGTATTGGCTCGGAGTTCCTGAGGTGAGGAACGTGGCCAGTAATTTCTCTCCAGTGCCCATGGAGGGAACCGGAAGAGAAGTGGTATCGGCTGGCACAGCGTCGACCACAATGCGCAGGCGGCCTGCCGCATCCGTCACCGGAACATTGGATCCACCGTACGGCCAGCCGCTGCCCAGCGTCAGATTGAGGCGCATGCCGAGATCGTGCGCCGTCTGCGCAGCGAAGCTGACCATGTCGAGAAAATCTTTGGAGAGATAAGGCAGATTGCGGAAGTTCCTGGCCGGATCGTCGAGCTCGAGCGCATACACGGGTTGAATTTCGGCGCCTCCGATTCCGCCCGCCTTCATGGTGCGTAATTCGCGAGCCAACTCGGTCCTCTCCATGGCCGGCCCGAACCACCACCAGCGCATCATGGGCCGCACGTCGGCAGGCGGCGTGGCAAATCCGGCGCGAGCCGCCGCCAGGGAATCTGCCTGACCCGATGCTTGAGCCGCTGCAGAAGCTGATGCAAGCGGCGCCAGCAGAATTGGGGCGAGAAGAAGGCGGGCACAGGGACGAAAAGATAGCGTAGTCCAGCAGAATCGCACGACGGAACCCCTCGGCGGTCCATCGTAATCTGGCCGGATACAAAATGGAAATAGAATACGGAACGAAACTCGATCCTTTTGCGCCAGCACTTGGACAGGAACCTCTCCGGAATCTGTATCTTACTCCTTGCCTATATCCCCTTTTCACGAGCCTCGTCGCCCCGGTGAGCCGTTTTTCTCACCTGCGCTTTTCGTCGATTTTTCTCTGCCTTCCCGCTGACAACTGATGTTACGATTTCTGCGCAGAGAATTTGAAATTGTTTCACATGTGAAAAGGAACGAAATGCGCGCCTGCTTTCTGCTTAAGGTCCGCCCGGAAAAGATCGAAGAATACAAGGCCCGCCATGCGCAGGTTTGGCCGGAGATGCTCGCCGCGCTCCGCAAGACTGGCTGGCGAAATTACTCCCTATTTCTGCGACCTGACGGTCTCGTGGTCGGCTATTGTGAGGCGGACGACTTCGACGAGTGCCGCGCCGCCATGAAGCGTCACCCGGTGAATCAGCGCTGGCAGACCGAAATGGCTCCGCTTTTCGACTCCCCCAACGGCAACTCCGCGGATGATACGATGTTTCCGCTTGAAGAGGTTTTTCACCTCGATTGAAAGGACCGGCATATCGCAACGCGAATTCACCGTCTGCGTACGGCGCGCTTTAATTGCCTGATGGCTACGCGCATGGGCCATCAAGGAACCAGGACAATCACCCCGGAGGATGTCCGATGAGCTCATTCAATTCCAAGCGCTGCGATCTTCTCCGCGTCGGAAGCCTCGGCGTGGCCGGCGCCGCAATTCCCGTTGTCTCCTTCGCCGCAGCGAGCGGCCAGAGCCCCGCGCCGAACACCGAACCCATCTCCGCCATCTTCAACGTCCGCCAATACGGCGCCGCCGGTGACGGCAAAACCCTTGACACCGATGCCATCAATCGCGCCATTGATGGCGCTGCATCCGCGGGTGGTGGCGTGGTCCTCTTTCCTCCCGGCACTTATCTCTGCTTTTCCATCCATCTCAAGAGCAACGTGCATCTTCATCTCGAAGAAGGCTCAGCGATCCTCGCCGCCGAATCACCCCTTCCCGGCCAGACCACAGGCTACAACGGTGGCGCGTACGATACGCCACGCACGATGCGCTACGACGGCCTGCGCAACCCGAGCGCCTATGAACTCGACGCCAGTGTCCGGCGTACTTTCGACATTACGGAGCGATGAAAATTCGTCTTCGGCGCGGATTGCCAGAACCTTCCGAGTAAGGTTAACTTCAGCGGGATCCAGACAGCCGTCGATAGCAGCAACTTCGGAACCGTGACCGGCGCGACCAGCAATAGCGGCAGCCGCGACTTCCAGTTCTCGGGCCGCATCAACTTCTAGTCGTGCAGCATTCCGGCCCTCTTCCTGGGTTGAAAATCTCAAACGCTCCGTCTTCCGGTTGGGAAGGCGGGGCGTTTTGCATCGGGAATGGATGCACTGGTTACAGCGGCTCCGCAGTTACCGTGTCCCGAAGCCTTGAACGCCAAGTGGATTCTTCCTCAAGAAAAATCCACCTTGCACTAGAGCTGGAAACGGCTATATCAACTGCGGAACCGCTCTAGCTCTCTATTTCTTCTCCGCGGCAAACGCGTCGGCTTCGCGGTCCAACTCGTCTATCGTCGCCGCGTGCGTGTAGAACACGAGGCGATAGCGGAAGGTCGTCGCTTTCCCCTTTTCGAGCGTGTAGTCGAGCGGCGGATGCTTGACGTCGAACATTTGCCGCCCCAGCGGATTGGCGGCGAAAAGCCCGTAGCCTCGCGCGTGCCAGTAGGTCGGATAGCCGATGTTGCCGGGATGGTCGAAGATCGCCACGGTTACCGTATGTCGCGCATCGTCGTGGCCGGTGAGCGAGCACCATCGCCCGCGCGTCGACCACACCGCTTCTCCTCGCACGCTCTCGCTGGTCAGGTACTCGCCCGTCGGCAGAGCCACGCCCGGAAGGTTCGCAGCCGCTGCAACGGTCGTCGCGATGCCGTTCGCATCGGTGAAGGTTCCACCCTTTTCTTCAGGCGACTCGAGCCAGCGCGCGACACGCAGGCCCAGCAAGCCGTCCTTGTCGTCGTTGAAGACGACATGGTCGAGTGCTTTCAGCGTGACTACGAGATCGATGGTCCGCGTGGGCCCGCTGTGCGCGAACACGTACGTCGAGGTTTCCGACAGGATGGAATGATTCTGCCCGTCGATCCACGTCGACTCCGTAACCAGCTCGCCGCGCGACGCGCCGCTCTTGGCGGAAACGATCCGATCGAACACAATTGTCCCCATCTTCGCGGCCCGCTGCGCCGGAATCGCCTCCGAATTGTTCCAGAAGTCGAATCCATTCACGTTCGAGTAGTTGAACCACAGGCCATCGTGATGCGGATGATCCGTCCGCTCGCCCGGCCGCGGCTCGAGCGGCCAGCCGCGCGTTATGGTCACTCCGTCCGCATCCACGATCGGGAAGAGCACGGGCTTCTTCAGCGTCGTGGGCCAGATGTACGACGTAAAGGGCCGGCCGTCGATCGTGATGTCGACGCGCCGGTTCGCCTCGTCCGCCACCACCTGCACACCCCTGGGCGGCGCAGCCAGAGCACCGGCCGACCACATCAACCCGGCTGCCGTCGCAATCCATAGCACGTGCCTACGCATACACCTTGCCCCCGGCCAGCACCTGCTGCGTCTTTTCGTCAAACGTCACCTTCATTCCGGTCCGGATCGCCGCGACGTTCATGCACAGCGCGATGGAATGGCTGTAGCCCGCCTCGATCGGCGCGTTCGGCGTCTTGCGCGAGCGTACGCACTCCATCCAGTTGCGCATATTCGCTGCCGTTTGCGGATCGCCGTGTGTGTTGGCGTCCGTCTCGACGGTCTCGGCCTTTTCAACCAGCGAGAAGCTGGGCAGCAGGTTGGGCTTCATGTTCATCTCGGCCGCAAATTTGGCTGTCAGCCCGCCTGTCGGCGTCACCATCTGTTTGTCCATGTCCATCATGCCGCCGTTCGAGTAGTACAGCTCCTTCACGCCGCCGGCCGAGTTGGTGAAACGCGATGTGTACTGTACCTGGAAGCCCTTGGTCGCGTCGTCGAGCGGACCGTAATCGAACACTGCCGTCATCGTGTCCCAGTTGGTGCGTCCATCTTTCCATAGATAAATGCCGCCATTAGCTACGCAGGAACGAGGATGCGGCAGCCCGGTGAACCAGTGCACAGTGTCGATCTGGTGAACCAGCCACTGGTCGGGAATTCCCGACGAATACGGCCAGAATAGGCGGAACTCAAGATACTTGCGGGCATCGAACGGCACCATTGTTCTGTTGAGCAAATAGCGCTTCCAGTCGGTGTCCTCCTCTTTGAGCAGAGGCACAACGTCTGGCCGGCGCCAGCGGCCGGGCTGGTTCACATTCCAGCTCATCTCCACCATCACGATGTCGCCGAACTGGCCTGACTTGATGTATTCAGCCGCCTTTTGATACGCAGGCGTCGAGCGGCGCTGCGTTCCTACCTGTACAATCCTGCCGCTCTTTTTCACGGCGCCGAGAATCATGCGCGCGTCGGCCATGGTGTGCGCGATGGGCTTCTCCACATACGCATCGCGGCCTGCCCGCACCGCTTCAGCGCCGTGGTATGCGTGCTGGAAATCGGCTGTGGCGATGATGACGGCGTCCACATCCTTGCGGGCATACAATTCATCGTTGTTCCTCACGGTGTCTGGACGGTTTCCGCAGAGCCTTTCAATGAAGGCCGCGCCTTCATCGCGGCGGCGGTTCCAGATATCGGAGACGGCCACGATCTGGAAGTTGAGCTCCTGGGCGCTCTGCTGGAACGCGGGCAGATCGCCGCCTTTCATTCGATCGCCACAGCCCACGATGCCAACGCGCACGCGATCGTTCGCGCCCAGAATCTGCCCGTAGCTCGATGCGTTCCAGGAAACGGCCGTCGCGGCCAGCGCTGCGCCACCTGCCTTCAAGAATTCTCTGCGATTGTCTTGATTCGGATTCATCGCTGTTCCCTTCATGGATTGTGGTTCGGTGGAATTGTAATTGGGCAGACCGGGCGGGACGACTCTACTCAGAATTGAACTCATTGAAGAATAGAGCCGGGCGCCCTGGAATTCAGAGCGCCCGGCCTTGCAGTACACACGCGAACAAACGAGAGGTTAGAAGTTGATCTTCACGCTGCCCTGGAAGACGCGGGCTTGATTGTATGTTGCCGAGACCTGACCAAAGGTCGATGACGTAAGAGTTGCGGCGCCTCCGGTATTTGCGGGAAGGGAGCCGGTTGTTGAACTGGATGGAGGTTGGAAGTCAGGATGATTCAGAACGTTGAATGCTTCCAGGCGGAACGTCGTGCTCCAGTTCTCGTGGATCACGAAGATGCGCGAAATCTGCGCATCGAATTGCAGCGAACTCGGGCCCCGGAACGTATTTTTGCCGATGTTTCCGTACGTTCCCAGAGCCGGGCAGCCGGCGGCCGTGGCTGAAGCGCACCCGGCCGTTTGCCACACCTGCTGGAATGCGGCCGGATTCAAGTACTCGCGATTGGCCTCGGTCGCAGCGGGGGCGCGGAAGTGCACCTCGGCATACGGATTCACGCCCGGAACCCTGTTGGGCCGGTCGTTGCCTACGTCGGTCAGTGAGTTGTCCTGTCCTGAAGTGACGGTGAACGGCGCGCCGCTCTGGATGCGGATCAGCGGAGCCAATTCCCAGTTGTTGATGACCAGCTTTGCAAAGTTGTTCAGGTGCGCGTTAAAGCCGCTCTTGGCGATCAAAACGGCATTCTCGATATGGCGGAAGTCCGAACCGCACGGGCCGTAGTCCATCGAGAGTCTGTTGGGATTCTCGACCAACGTGCTGGCCAGGTCGCCCTGCGCGTCCTCGATGTCCAGGCATTTCGACCATGTCCAGTTGGCCAGCAGGCTGAAGGTGTTCGACATGCGGTGCTGGATCGAAGCCACCATGCCGTTGTAATTCGCCGTTCCCTCGTCGCTCACGATCACCGATCCGCTGCCGCTCCCCAGGTACATGTAGCCGCCGATCTGCCCCCCCGAGCCGTTCAGGGAGTTCGGATTCTCGGTCGTCAGTAGGAACCGCGAAGTCTGGTTTCCTGTGGTCGAGCAGTTCGTCCCCGCCGCGCCCGGCTTCACTGCCGCCGGTCCCGTGGTCACGATGCCCGCGCAGCCCGTTCCGCCCGCACCCCATTCGCCCGGAATAAAGACCGCCGGGTCAAACGGGTAACCCACCGGATCGTGGTGCGTCGAGTTGCCGATGTAGTCCAGTTGCGCCTGCCAGTTGTTGCCGAATTCGCGCTGGATGCTGAAAGTCCATTGCACGGAGTAGGCCGCCTTGAAGTGCGCCGGCATCACGATGAACTGCGACTGCGGGAAGAAAAGCGCCTGCGTCGGATTCGGAATCTGCGGCTGCGGAAACGGACTTGTTGTAATCGTGCCCACCGACCACGGAGCCGCGAAGGGAATCGGCGGCGACGACGAGGTTTGCGCATTGGTCACCGCTGTGGCAAACGGCGGGTTCTGCTGGTTGCGCTGGCTGGTAAAGAAGTTCGGGTTGTCGAACATCAGCGCCAGGCCGCCGCGGAACACCGTCTTGCCGGTACCTGTCGGATCGAACGATGCGCCAAAGTTTGGCGAGAACTGCATCCACGAATTCTTCGTGAACTGCTTTGTCACGCCCTTGTCGCCGTAGTAAAGCGCTCCGGCCGGTGCGTTCGGATACACGGTGCTCACGGTATTCGAAAGGAAGTTGGCCATGCTGAATTCAACCCCGCGGTTGAAGTAATCGTGCGGCATGACGTTCGGTCCGTAGCGCAGCCCGCCCACCAGTGTGAGCTGATGATTGGCGTGGTAGGTGTCCTGAACGTAGAGGCTCGGAATCGGCCCGCGCAGTGCGTTCTGTTGTTGCTTGCTCTGCTGGAACGGGCTCGTCGTGCCCAGGGTCCCCATCAGGAAATCGAGATTCTGGTCGCCGATGGTGCTGCCGCCCTTGGGTCCGCTGCCCGAGTATTCGCCGTTGAAGGTGAAGATGCCGTTGCCTTCGTAGGCGTTTCCGATATTCAGCTCGTTCTGCACCCACTCGCCGCCGAACCCGATCTGGTGCCTGCCGCGGACCCAGGTCACGTCGTCGTCGATCACTCCGGTATTGTCGTTGAAGTGCGCAACCGAGTTCGTACCGCCGCCGATCGAGAACTTGCCTTCCGACATCTGCAAGCCGTTCGGTTCCACCTGGTAGACATTCACTCCTAACGTCGCTGCATTGATGTCGTTCGCTGCGTACCCGCGGTTATTGACACGCCGCAGAATCGAGACGTGCGCCGAATTCACCACGTTCGGCGAAATCTGATAAATCTCGCCCAGCGTAAACGTCTGCACCCGCTCGATGTTTCCCGATTGCGTGGTGATCAGGATGTTGGTCGGCGAGAAGTAAGCGGGGAACTGGTAGCCATCAATGAAATAACGCCCAAAGAGATTGTTCTTCGAGTTGATGGTAAAGTCCTCGCGAGTCACGAACTGGTTGTCAGTCACTTTGTAGGGAATCGCGTAGGAAACAAACCCGCACCCGTTCGGGTCCACCGTCCCACCGACGGCGTCTGGGGGCAGATACTTTTGCAAGGCCAGCGACGGCGCGGCGTAGGTTGGCTGCGTCGCGTATTTGTTTCCCGCCAGAGGTGTACCGGTAAGCGGATCCAACAATTGGATGGCCAGACCGCTTGAATTACAAAGGTTGTCTTTGGGTTCGGGGGTAGCCGGTATGGTGATCGGGCTCGGAACGCCGTCGGTGACGGAAAAGTCGCCGGTCAGGTTCGCCGCCGTCGGCACCGTGGCCTGGGTATTCGACTGCGTTTGGTCCGCATCCCAGCGCTGGTATGCCGCGAACGCGAACATCTTGTTGCGCTTGATGGGGCCGCCGAATACACCGCCGAACTGATTCTGATGGAGAGTATCTTTCGGCGAACAAGTCGTCTTCGGAGCCACCGGAGTACAAGTGGAGAAAAAGTTCGTCGCGTCGATGTAGTTGTTGCGGATGAACTCGAATCCCTCGCCGTGAAACTGGTTGGATCCCGACTTCGTCACCACATTCACCATGCCGCCTACGTGCCCGCCGTCCTGCGCGCCCAGGTCCGTCGATTCCACGCTGAACTCGCTCACTGCGTCAGGGAACGGGTAGGGGAGGTTGCCATTGGCCATGTAATCCTGGTTGTCGCCGCCGTCCAGCCGCCACAGCGTCGTGTTGCCGCCGCCGCCCGCGATCGAAACCGAAATCGTCTGGTAAGAATACTTGCTGCCCGTGAAGTCGCCCGCGGGCGCCGGGCTCGAGCCGCCCGATGCCGTGATCAACGCGGTCATCTGCCGCCCGTTCAGCGGCATTTCCGTCACTTCGCTCGAATCGATGGTCTGCTTGAATGTTGGGTCTTCTGTCTGCAGCGCCAGTCCTTCGGACTGCACCTCAACCGTCTGCTCTCTGCCGCCCACTGTCAGGCTGGGATTGATCGTGATGCTGCTTCCCACCTCGAGCACGATCCCTTTCTGTTCGTACGTCTTGAATCCAGGCGCCGTCACGGTCACGTCGTACTTGCCGATGGGAACGTTGGGGAAGAGATACACGCCGCTTCCGTCGCTTTGCGTGTCACGCTTCACATCGGTGGCTTCGTCGATCAGTTCGACGTGCGCGGTGGCCACCACGGCACCGGTTTGATCGGTGACTGTGCCTTGAATGTTGCCCGTGCCCGCGATTTGCGCGCGGACCCCCGCCGGGACAAGCGTGAAAGCGGTTATACAAAGGGCCAAAATCAGGCGCATGGCCCGCCGCAGCGGGTGCTTTTCCTGCCGAGCCTCGGGACTTCTACTGGCTTGTTGCATCGTCTCCTCCTCAAATAGGTCGATTGGTTTCGCGATGATTGGTGCCACCGCTCCAGCCTTCGATTGCCTGTGATAAGTGGAACCAGGACTCTGTTTTCTTGGGATCAGTGGTCAGACCACAGCCAATCCGCGCACTATCGTTACAAACGGCGTGAATCGCTGTCAAGATCAATTTTTAATCTTGGGTCACGAAGAAACTATTCAGAGTGTTTCTGGGAGCGAGAATCTAGCCGTATTGTCATCAGCTTTCTTCCACGGAGCGAACAGGATCGAAGCAAGTAAGCGATTTCTCAAGCGGTATGTTGATGAGCCGGATCCACTAACGGCTTCGCCGCCCGCGCCCCAGGTTGTTCCCGGCCAAGTTCTCGCGGCAATCAGCGCCGCGGTGATCGAACCGGCTGCGCAGCTGGACGCCGTCGATATCGCTCTAAAGGTGATGAAAACCAGATGGAAAGACGCCGACATCTACCTATTCTTCAATGAGGGCAATCGGAAAGGCGAACATGCGGTCGCACTTTTGAGCAAAGGCCGCAGCGTGGAGGCGTTGGATGCGCAGGCGGTAACCGTCACTCCCGTCAATTCCACAAGCAAAGGTCGACATTTTGGCGTGCACCTCAACATGCAGCCTTTCGAAACGCGAGTTATTCTTGTTCGGTGGTTCAACCACGGCGAAGATGGCGCACACTCAAGAAGCCCTGCTCTGCCACAGTTAAGACCAGATCGAGGATCAAGCATGGCATTCCGGCAAAAGACAGCAACACTTGCAGTCACAGCGAGCATTTTCATTTGCGTTTATCAGCCCTTCGCGTCAGCGCAGAAGCAACCGACACCAAAGGAGCTGCAGAACATTGCCACAAATGCGGCCCGTCACTTTGGCGACGCGCCGGACAATCCCGGCCCGCTGGCGACCGACCTCTCTTACTCAATCAAGCCCAAGGCCGTGGCCAAGGCTATGCGCAAGGTAGCCGACTGGCAACTCGAACGATCGCAGCCGTACTTTGACCGCATCTGGACGTGGAGTGTCCTTTACACCGGGTTCATGGCTGCCTCGGACTCGCTGGGCGATCCGAAGTATCGCAACGCCATGATGGCCATGGGGCAGAAGTTCGACTGGAAGCTGCGGTCGCACTTGCCCAATGCCGACGATCAGAGCGTGGCGCAGACCTATCTTGAGCTTTATTTGCTGAAGAAGGACCCGGCGATGGTCACGCCCACGCAACAAGAACTGGACGCGATTCTCGCGGCGCCGCGAAGCTCCACGATTCCGGGCAAGGAGATCGCGTGGTGGTGGTGCGACGCGCTTTTCATGGCGCCTCCCGGTTGGTCGCGGATGTATGCCGCAACTGGCTACAGGAAATATATTGACTACCTCGATGAGGAATGGGCCAAGACTTCAGATCGCCTCTACGACACTAAAGAGCATCTCTATTTTCGCGATTCTACCTATCTGAGCAGGACCGAGGCCAACGGGAAAAAGATGTTCTGGTCGCGCGGAAATGGTTGGGTGATGGGAGGAATCGTCAGAACCTTGCAATATCTACCCAAAGATGATCCCGCGCGTGCAAAATACATCGAGCAGCTCAAAGAAATGGCTGCGCGTGTGGCAGCGATTCAATCGCCGGATGGGCTGTGGCGAGCGGGCCTGCTCGATCCCGGCGATTACGACCTGCCTGAAATCTCCGGCTCTGCTCTCTTTACCTTTGCGCTGGCGGCGGGGGTAAATGAAGGATGGCTGGACAAGAAAGGATACCGGCCGGTGATCGAAAAGGCATGGGCCGGGATGCTGCATCATGTGTATGCCGACGGACGGCTGGGCTGCATCCAGCAGACCGGCGCGGAGCCTGAGCCCTTCAAGGCGTCTCCGAGCTATACATACGGTGTGGGCGCTTTTCTTCTGGCAGGGAGCGAGATCCGGCAGATGCACCCGTAGACCGATTCGCAATCCTGGGCGCAGGTAGACTCGAGCGTCATTTTGGCTCGCCATAGGGCGTGTCGTCCGGATCATTTACCATCGAGTCCGTAAACACCGGCTTGCTTTCGTCAGCCGTCTTGATAATGCTATCGGTGATGGTCCAGTTCCTGGCGTTGGCGATTGTGCCCGCGGTCGCTGTCTCAAGGTCTAGGTGGTCGAGCCGGAAGTCATCCAGAGTCGTGTTGGGGTAGGCGCTCACTTCGAATGCCCGCTTCGCTCCCGTGGCCTTGACGTTCCATATGTGGACATCGCTGAAATACGGCAGTCCCTGCTGCTCCGGAACCTTCGTTGTGAGAATGACCCAGTATGGAGGAATGTCTTTCATGCCGGCCGGCAAAATTGCATAGCTAAAACTCGGATCCCAGTTCATGACGATGTGAATGGGTACCTGGCTCTTCCGCCAGCGCTGTGACGCTCGGACAGCCTTTCATCCCCTCCATTGCCAGCTGACGGAACGATAGGGGTATTTGCCCACTCGTTTCCTTGCCACTTGCAGTTCCTTTCCCTGCCAATCACATTTTGTGGGGTCAGTCCACCTATGGTTGAACCCCTATCGGCTGGGGGAGAAGAGCAACGAATGGTGGGTAAGGGAATCTTGCCGGGCCAAGGAGTTGCCGGAAGAGAACAGGACAACTTCAGGGCTGGGCTTTTGGCGCCAGTTCGCGTTCCGGCTTTTCTTCACCGACATGGGATTTTGCCACCCGGGTGTGCTTGGCCTTATACATGGCGGCGTCGGCCCCGCGCAGCAGACTCAGACTATCGGCGGAGTCGGCGTCTTCGGGATAAAGAGCGATGCCAAAACTCGCCGAACCGTGCAGAAAACATCCATCTCCGATGAACGGCTCATGGAAGCAGCCTTGCAGCCGACCCGTGATCTCTTCAACCTCAGCTCGGTTGCGCACCTCAGAAACGAGCACTGCAAACTCGTCTCCGCCAAGCCGCGCCAGCCGGAGACGCACAGTTTCACTCCTTGATTCGAATCAATTCACGCGCCGCCCCGGTAGTCAACAAGTTTCGAACGCTCTCGAAGCCATTGGCCACTCGTTTTTGAGGACCGTTTCCGCTTGCCCGAGAGGCCCCACTACCAAATGCACCCTCGATTTGAGCTGACTCCTGTCAGAAAGTCTTGAGGGAATTCCTGACCTGGTCGATTCGCAGATCGGCTCGCAGAAGCGCCTTTTCTCTGCACATGACATATTGTCCGGAACCCACTCGGGTCACATATCCATAGGACAGCATGGTGCGAATGATTCTGTAAGCACTGCTTGCGTGTATTCCGGTCACCGACGATATCTGGTCAATGGAGACCGGTGCAGATTGGCTTCGCAAAAGTTCCAGTACCTGAAATGCCTTTGAAACCATTGGCACAACATAAGGCGACTCGAGCCTGGGCTGCGCTTCCCGGCTCTCGGCCTTCCTGATGCTGCGAGTTCTACTTCGTCGAGAAGCCTTCATGTGCAGAGTCCGATTATAACTCCTGGTCAAGATTGAATCGCCGGCCACTTTTATGCAGACATGCGCAACGCGATTCGCAATTGCACAAAGGCGGTAGTTTCGCGGACACGCGGCGGATTCGCTCCGCCCGTGGTTTGCCAAAATGTCGATCTGTTGTCGAATCAGGTAGATGAACTGCGAATAGTGATTCACCAAATGTAACGGGGAGCCAATGTTGCTTGGCGGTTACAAGAGCAACCCTGCTGAATGACACCTCAGAGGTTCTGAGCAGTTGACCGGCTACTCGGACGGTGCAGCGAAGCTAGCCCGCATTTCTCACAGGTTCATTGCTGATTGCGGTGACGATAGACAGGAAAAGTGTTGGAAAGGCCGTCATTTCATGGCATAACTGCGTTGTCGAAGCGTAGTTGTAGCCGTGCGGAG